>Ga0207959_1000028_pt1 | contig 47920 bp, 62 predicted proteins | sample CryBogCBH20Aug07_FD_184609 | JGI IMG/M metagenome (GOLD analysis project Ga0207959, IMG submission 184609) | Freshwater microbial communities from Crystal Bog, Wisconsin, USA - CBH20Aug07 (SPAdes) (version 2) | ecosystem: Environmental > Aquatic > Freshwater > Lake | place: Crystal Bog... | reverse complement strand
CCCTTATCAAGGCTGTAAAGCCTGCCATAGTGATTATCGACACGGTGGGGAATGCTACAAGCAAGAAGCTCTATGCCAGTGAGGACATGATGAGTTTTTATAAGCCTCTTCAGGAGATCGCACGGCGAAACCAAGTCTGCCTGTTGTGTTTGACTCACTTAAACTCAGGCGGCGGGATGCTCGGGCGGCGAGTGCTGGAGAAGGCTCGATCTGTTCTGAAACTCGATAAGCCAGATCCGGATCAGGAAAACCGTAGACGGTTGGAAGTGATCAAGAGCAACAGCAAGAAGCCTGAAGCCATGGGAGTGACCATGGGAGACAATGGCAACGACTACGACAAAGAGCCTCCTATCGCGGAGCCAGGAGGAAATCAGCCAAAAGAATCTCCCAAAAGAATCCAGGAATGTTCCCAATGGATGGATCAGACTTTTGGATCGAATCCAGGGCCTGTCCTTCAGTCAAAGATCATTGATTTTGGAAAAGAGGCAGGCTTTGACAAAAAACTGATTTATCGAACGATCTCGGCGAAAAGTGAGAATTTTAAAATCACTTGGATCAATGACAGAAAATATATTTCTTTCAATGGTTCTACCATTTAAAAATTGGTGGTGCAAGGTCCCAAGGTCCATTACCTATACCCCTAATGCACTGCTGCACTATGCACCACGAATTTTAATGAGTCATAGTGCAATGTTGAAAAAAATCTTAAACCCTTACTTTTCAAGGCGGTGCAACCGTGCAAGGGTGCAAACAAGCCCTGGTGAAAAACTCTTGCCACAGTTGCACTGTCGAGGAATCCAAGAAATGAAATTTACCCCATTCCTTTTGTTGTCTGCTCTCCGGTCCTCTGGAATTGATGTCTATCACGAAGGCGATCAGATCCGGACCAAAAGGATAATCGATCAATCATTATCTGATCTTATTTTCGAATATCGAAGCGAACTGCTCCAGAGGCTCCAGGAGGAGCAGGAGGAGCAGGAGTGGAATACCAGACCGGTTGGGCCTGTGCCGGACTATGCGAGAGAGCTGGAAGGGCAGGGGCTCTGGCTGGTGGATGTTTTCGGAAAACGGGTGGCAGTGACAGTTGAGGAGTTTAAAAGGTGGACCAGTGGCAGGATGAATCATGACAAAAAAGAAAAAGGGCCAGGAACAGGAAATCAGAGAGCTGCAAGAGAGCAAGATTTACTTGCTGGGCTCCTGGGCGGCGAAAAGGAAAAGGCGATTTAACCTTTATCAGGGCCTTGATGAAATCATGTCTGATCTGTCGTTGAAATACCTTCAGGCGATTAGGAGCTGGGTCGAAAAGGGGCCACATGGAACAAAACTATCAACCTGGGTATACCGGAATCTAAACTGGGGTTGGATGGAACAATATAAAAAAAAACACATAGTTAAACTTTCAGAATCGGTTCGTAAAGAAGAAATCGTTTCTTTGTCCGAGGGCAATTTTGATTTACCAATAGAAAATGATCCAATAGAGATAATTCAAACAAAAGAAATAATCGTTCTAATGGTCAAAGCTATCGAATCTTTACCAGACAAAAGAATGAGGGAAATCCTGCTTTTAAGATCGACAGGCTACACCCTGGATGAGATTAAAAAACGATACAGAATAAGTAAGGAGAGGGTAAGGCAGATTTATGAACAGGGGAAAAGTATGTTGAAAAACAGGCTCGAAGGAAAGGTTAAGGTATCACGTGACACCAACTGAACTAATCGCGGAAATGGCTGACGCCCTTTACACGCTGGTCCCTTCCTGTTTTTGTCATGCAAAGCACTGCAGCAAGTGCGAAAATTGGGAGCGGGCGAAAAAGTTGGTTGATACTGCCGGAGTGTTCGCAAATTTAAAAACTCGTCGTGGCTCCGGCGGCAAGAAACCACCGCAAGGCGGCTCAAGCTATACGACACCGCCACAGCCTCCGCAGGATGCGACACCAAAGAAAAAGGTTTGCCGTTTTTTTTATCGCGGCGAAGGCAAACCTGATCCAGTGCCGGACGATGCTTTCAGCGATAGCATCTCTTGGCAGGGTGGACCCGAAACTTGTAGATCGATGGTTAATTTTGAAGTAAAGGAGACAAATATGTCCGACACCCACCAGCAACTACCATGGCAACCGGGACCAGCTAAGGGAGGATCTGTACCACAGGTGCAGCATGATACCTATGTGGTAGCTGAGACTAGCCGGGAGCCTCAAATAGTCCATTTTTATGGTGATCGTTGGGATACTGAAGGCGGGGAAATTTTTGATGCCTGTTGGGAGGAAGTGGATAGATGGTTGATCCTACAGTAATACCAGGCCTGCCATGGCAACCGGGGCCAGCGTCTCGTTAGCAAGTGAGGGGGTGAGGGGTGGATCTTAAATTAGGCGATGTTGTTTTCGTGCAAACTGTAACAAAAGATTGGGTTGGGCGTGTAGTCAAAATACCGAATCCGTATACCGTAACACCCTGAAAAATTGACCAAATGCGAGTTTTGCAAAGAAACTTTTGCTTTTTAATCGCTTTAAACTGTTGTATTTCCCGCAGTACCATTTGAAGCTTTACTATGCACAAAATGTTATGGTGCAGCTTTTCTATGTGCTTTGCTGGATAGACTTACAAAACAAAAAACCAGGATAAAATGACAAACGTTAATTACAATCCCAACAATGTGTCTGGTGAAGCAATGAATTATATTTACCAGGTTCTTAGGTCGATGCCGGTTGACCTGCTTTTGGAACTGTGGTCAAAAGCAGATCCGTATAAACCGGAAGGAATGCTGTTGAGATACCAAATCAGTTACACGATTGAATGTTTAGTTTCCAACAAATGGATACCAGAGTTTTAGAGGATTTGAAATGGATTGAAACCACCATATGGAAGCTAATTCCGTGTAGTTCTTATGCGAAAAAAGAAACGGGTTTCAAAACTTATCACACCCGCCAACTTGCAGAAATCGCCCTCGCTGAGGGACTAAATCGCAAAGGGGTCGTGGTAGAAATGCAGCCATTGAGGTAATAGACCGAAATGGCGAATCAATCGAAGCCGACGTTAAAAAAATCTGCTTGGTATCAGGCGTTGCTAAAATTTACATAGATGGTCAGATACGGAGAGTCTGCCACAAGGCACCGATCAAGATTGTTGCAACGACTTTCTTTGTGCTTGATTGGGGTTTGAAATTTTCAAGAAAAAGTCCAAGAATGAAATTTATCGAAATTGAATCTGCCTTTGAGCAAATTGCCCGTTCCCATTCCACCCAATTACACTCCGATGATGAACCTGAATAGCAAACAACTGAAATTCGTGCAGGGAGTCCTGAAAGGGCTATCCCATACGGATGCCTATCGGCAAGCAGGGTATAAGGTTAAGAGCGATGAATCGGCACGTTCGGCGGCATACCAGATATTGACAAATATTGACGTCCAAAAGGCTATCGAAGCAGGCCGAGCGAAGATGCAGGAGAAAGCGGAGATCAACGCGGCATGGGTGCTGGATCGGTTGGTGAGGAACGCAAACCGGGCAGCACAAGCAGAACCAATTACCGACGCGCAGGGCAATCCTACCGGGCAGTACACCTACCAGGGCAACGTCGTGAACAAGTCGCTGGAACTGATCGGTAAACAGATCGGCATGTTTAGACCAGACGCACAGGTCCAGATAAACGCGGGCGGGCAGGTAACTATTTATCTCCCCGAAAAGAAAACTGTTGATGAGTGATCAACAATCAGCACTGATCAGGCCACAGCCACGGCAGGAGATGTTTTTGCAATCTCCGGCTGATATAGCGATTTATGGCGGTGGCGCTGGGGGCGGCAAGTCTTATTCACTGCTCCTGGAACCTCTTTACCACAAGGATAACCCGAATTTTTCGGCGGTGTTCTTTCGTCGGACATCTCCACAGATAACCCTTCCAGGCGGCCTCTGGGACCAATCGACCAAAATCTATCCTCAGACTGGAGCAGTGCCCACGGTAGGCAATCTGAGATGGAAATTCCCTTCAGGATCCACGGTACGATTCTCCCATCTCCAGCATGATAAAAATATCTTTGACTTTCAGGGCAGCGAATTGCCTTTGATCATCTTCGATGAACTCACTCACTTCAGCGCGGACCAGTTTTGGTATTTACTCTCGCGTAATCGGTCGATGTGTGGGGTCAAGCCGTATGTCCGAGCGAGTTGTAACCCGGATGCCGATTCATGGGTCGCAAAGTTGCTGTCGTGGTGGATCGACACGGATGGCGGCCTCCCGATCAATGATCGCGCAGGAAAACTGCGCTGGTTTGTTCGGGTTAATGACCGGCTGGAATGGGCAGATAGCAAAAAAGAACTGGCTGAGAAATACCCTTCTATCCCCGCCAAGAGTCTCACGTTTATACCGGCCAAACTAACCGATAATCCGGCATTGTTGGCGGCTGATCCCGGCTATTTGGCTAACCTGCTTGTCCTTCCCATGGTGGAGCGGGAGCGATTGCTGGGAGGAAACTGGAAAATCCGACCAGCGGCGGGTCTGGTATTTAATCGTGCCTGGTTCCAGATAGTTCCAGTGGCACCATCATATGCAAGGCGACGGGTCCGGGCGTGGGATAAGGCCTCCACTCCCGGCGCTGGAGACTGGACGTGCGGTGTCCTGATCAGCGTGGGAGACGATGGGATCTACTGGATAGAGAGCGTGATACGGGGGCAATGGTCAGCAGCAGAACGGAACCGGATCATCCAGCAGACGGCACAGATGGATGGTCCTGAAACTGAAATATGGATTGAGCAGGAAGGCGGGTCTGGTGGCAAGGAATCAGCGGAAATATCGGTTCGGGAGCTGGTCGGATTCAGCGTTCACACGGATCGCGTGACAGGGGACAAACTGACGCGGGCCAGACCGTTCGCGGCACAGTGCGAGGCGGGCAACGTGCGGATCGTGGCGGGGGAATGGAACGATGCCTATCTTGATGAACTTCACGGATTCCCTGAACGGAAAAGCGACGATCAGGTGGACGCTAGCAGTCTCGGATTTAACAAGTTAGCGAATGCTTTCAGGGGAATCTGGAGTCCGGAACCGAGCCCGGGAACAAGTAACCGTTCGACCGTGCTATCCTCCATTCCATCCGATGCAGGCTTTGCCATGCCAAACGAGGGCAGCTTCTACAAGAAATGGTAGTTTTGCTGGATACTGAATGAACCCATTAAACTCCCCGGACCTAAAACCGGAGAGACGCTATGGGCCTCTATGACTGGCTGAAGCCTGATTCCTCGACAAACAAGCCAAAAAGCTCTGAAAACCTGATAACCTGGTTACGCAACAAATTCGGGGGATACCCCGGATCGACTGCCATTTTACTGGATCAAAAGAATCCATCGGGGCAGGTTCAATCCCTCACCACCGAGCAAGTGTCGTCGGGACCGCAAGGGATAACCATCCCTTGGTATCCTCCCTATCTTTCGTACCTGGATCAGCAGCAGGGTTATAGCCCTGAAATGCAGCAGGCCTTTCGCTTGATGATGGCTGATTCAAACGTGAAGGCAGCGGTTACAACGCAGATTCTCGGAGTCGCGGCGCTCGACCTTCAGATCACTCCAGTTTCCAAAAGCTACAGAGACGGAGAGATTGCAAACTTTACGAAATATGTCTTTTCCGAATGTCTTGAAGGTGGATTAGCCGGATTAGTTTGGAACATCTTTTCCGGTGGCATGATCGACGGCTACAGTCTGAACGAAAAGATCATCGGAGTTGATCAATCCGGCGACTGGGCAGGCAAGATCGTGCTGGAGCAACTGAAGCCAAAAGACGTCGGGAACGATGTTGTTATTTTGACAGATCGATTCCGGAATATCGTCGGGATTCAAGGCCTGCGGTACAACGCGGGAGAAGAGTACGACCCGGCCCGGTTTGTGATATTCAGATACCAGCCTCTCTACGATTCCCCGGTTGGCCAGTCAGCATTGAGGGCGGCTTATCGTCCTTGGTGGTGCATGAGGATGGCCAATACGCTCAGGACCGTCATGCTGGAGCGCAGAGCCACGCCTATCGTGATGGGCACCTATACCAATGGCGGGCAGAAGGCGACGCTAGACGCAGCGCTGGGGGCATTGAGCAGCCGGAATTGGCTATCGGTTCCGGAGTCTGTTCGTGTCGAAGTCTTAAACGTCGCGGGTACTGCGGATGAAGTTTTTGCTAGTGCAATCAAAGACTACAAACATGAGATTTTCCTTGCAATCCAGGCGGCCAGCCTTCCCAACATCGAAGGGCAGGTAAGCGACGGGCGAGGCAATACCAAGGTCCAGCAAGGACAAGCCGATTTGTTCAAGTGGTATCTGAGTCAATCCCTTCTCTCGATCCTGAATGACCGGAAGACAGGTCTCATCAGGGACATCGTAGACCTGAACTACGTCACCCCACACTATCCCAAAGCCAGTTTGTCAGCGGTGGATCAGGAAGAAGTAGCAGCAGAGCTACGGAACTATTACACCGGCTGGGAGATGGGCCTCGATTTCTCCAAGGCTGAGTTGTATGAGAAATTCGGGTGGAAACCGCCAACCAGCAAAGAGGATTGCTTACCGGGCAAACCTGCAGCCGGAGCGGGTGGCGCTGGTGGTCCACAGCCTCCCGATGATGGTAGCCCACAGCCTCCGGATGATCAGGGAGACCAGCAAGGGCAACAGGATCAGGGCGATTCCTTCAGTGCGTACCGGTCTCAGGAGGTGGCCGGGAATGCCGGGTTTCCCATCTCCAAGGAATGGATGGACTGGATTCGCAGAAGAGGAAAAGCGACACGAAGCTGATACCCCGGCGCTGAGGGAATTGGAAAAGGATCTGGACCTTGCAATCGCGGTCCTTGGATCGGTCTCGATCACGGCGGTTTACCGGTTCATGGATATGAACCAGGCGGATCGGGTTTCCCACCGCAACGTGTTCAAACCTGATGAGGTCAAGGCGCTGGCTGACCTATTGGCGTTTGTCATGGGATCAGCAGAGGAATACGGCAAACACGCCCTTTATCAGCAGATCAGCGAATACCTTGCAGGACTGCCAGCAGAGGAACCACCACAACCGAAACAGGATCATAATCTCCTGCTTCCCTTTGCCATTGCGCTGGCGATCCATACGGGAGAAACCATCCGCAAAAAGGTAATGAAGAAACTGGAAGCGGTTCAGGAGGAAGAATCCGGACAAGCCCCTGAGGTAGCAGCAGGCCAGACAACGGGATTGATCGGGAAACAGGCTACAGGATTATCCGACAAGTTGAAAGCGGAGATTGTCAAAATATTGGGCATTACTCCCGACAATCCGAGCTATCTGGATCAGGTTGTTGGCAACACCATGCACGACCGATTCCGCAAGGGGTTTGATGAGGTCCGGAAGTTGTTCGCCACGGAATTTCCGGCATGGCAATGGATTACCACGATGGACGGACGACAAAGGCCAGCACATGGAGCGAGGCACCGCAACTACTACCCGTCGACAAGGACCTTTAGGGATGTGCGAGACATTCCGGAATACGACGGCCATGGTTGCAGATGTAAAACAAAAATCATTTCAAAAGCCCAGTGGAATGAGTTGCAGGCACAAGGCGCGACATTCGCGGCGAATTGAGGGAGCCATGAGTCTACACCGATTCACTGATCTTGAACTCTACGCAGAACTGGAACGATTTTGCGGCGGGAAGGGGTCACGCAGACCGGGGCCATGTCCCGGGACTCGCAGGAAATCCGGCCCCCCTCCTCTGCCAGCATCAGCGCATCGCAGGCAACCACCACCATTGCCCAACCAGCGGAAGCCGGGACCACCTCCCTTACCAAGGAAGGCAGTTCCTCCACCATTGCCAAGCCAGAGAGATCATACCTTCAGGCCAGCACCAGCGAAGCCCGCCAACATCACGGCGAGGCAGGCTCTGACCAATGACCATAAGGCATTGCAGGGGAAGATAGCTGCGATCATCCAGAGCAATAAGGGCCTGAGTCAGGCTCACCAGCAGCACTACGCAAGCGAGATGGGAGCAGTGATAAAAGCCATGCCGAAAGCGGCGGCGGCGCTGGTAACCAAGAACCTGGCTCACGCCCAGTTTTACGGATCCTCCAAGGATATACCGCAAGGCATGGTCAACACCACGAAGGAATTGATTCAGGCAGTTAAACAGAAGCACCCGGAGTTATCCGGAGAGATTGATCAAGCTTTCAACCTGGAAGGCGTGATGAAGGGATTGCGGCCCAACATGGCGGCGGGTTTTATCCCGATGGCAATGTCCATCCACGTCAACGGCGGGGCACCTGGATTGCCCGCCAGAGGGGTTTATGCCCATGAGTTAGGCCATTTGATCGACCATGCACTTGGCAACGTGTCTAAAGGCCAGCTATGGGCCAAGATTCATGGGAGGGAGATTAATCGGGGGAACAAGCTGTCAGCCTACGGGAGGAAGGCGCCTACCGAGGGATTTGCGGAGTTTACAAGGATGGTTTACGCGAGCAATATTCCTCACGCGGATATTGAGCGGGCATTCCCACAGGCTACAGCCTATTTCAAGAAGCTGAACCTATGGCCAGAGGCTGGCAGGCAACGGAAACTGAAGGGCGAAAAGATCCTGCCTGAGATCTTTGATAAGCGGGTTCAACTCGGTCTAGATGGCAGTCATATGGATATGAGCGTAGCACGGCGAAAACCTTCGATTCACGGTTAAAAACTATTCAGAGGATAAAAAATGAACATGTCCAATTTTTCCGATCACGAATTGTACGCGGAGTTGGAAAAGTTTTGTGGAGGAAAGGGTAGTAAGCGTCCCGGTCCTTGTCCAACCAAGCACGCCCACAATGCGCACATCGTCTACCGGGAAATCACCTACTTCAGTGACACGGCGTTATACAACGAGCTGGAGCGATTTTGCGGTGGCAAGGGGAGCAAACGACCGGGACCATGCCCGACGAAGTACCACCACAACGCGCATATCGTGACGGAGCATAACTTGGCAGGAGCGAAGGCGAGGCTGGAGATTGCCAAGAAAAAGGGAGTAGGGATCGAGGCGGCACAAGCCGAGCATGATCAGGCCTTGCAGAACCACACGAACGCGCTGGCGATAGCACACCAGGCGGGCTACACCCACACCGGGCAGGCACTCAGCGCGGCACAGGCGATAAAGCGGTACGGCAAGCTGACACCAGCGAGCAAGCCCGTAGAAAAACCCGTTGCACCAGAACCATCGCCGGTACAGAAGCCAGAGGATAATAGCAAAGATCCCCACGAATTAACTCAAAAGGAGTTTTACAATCATCCTCGTGATTGGGATTTTGTCCAGAAGTTGAAAGGATTGCCGGCAATACCTAGTCATCCTGAAGACGTTGAAGCAGAACAAAAACTTAACGACGCTAAACGAAAAGCCGAAGAATCTGGATTGAATCATTACGATCTAGATGGATTGAATCCACCTCCAAAAACAAAAGCAAAACAAAAATTGATTGACGATTACAAAAAAGCAAAATCGGAATATGGAGATGTAAGCGACAAATATCGCCGATCTTATCAAGATCAGTTACATAAATCCGCTGTTGAAAAAGCACTTGCTGATGGTAAGCATGTCCATGATCGTGTCCTGAAAGACTATCCCGACCTCGCGGCCAAGCATGACATAACCCCATCCACCGCAACCCCGGCGCAGACTGGGAAGGGGGAGAAAAATTCCGCAACAAGTGTTGACAATCCGTCAACAGCAAGTTACAATCCTGATAGTGGTACGAAAACTGACACTGTTGGGGAGAAGCTGAAAATGGACCTTTCAAAAGTACACAAAGAAGCAGACGGAATGACTGCAAAAATGAGTCTTTCCGGTAGCGGCGGTTTGCAGATTACAGTAATAGGGCCAGATGGAAAGCCTAACACGAGAACATCGGAAACTTCTCAGCCTGTTTCCGATGATATGGCTAAACGTCTCAAAAGCATGGGCCGAAACCCGGAAGATTATCGACGGATAGGTGATATGACGGTTCGCAAGTCTATTGCCGATTTTAACGATTCTGCACTTGCTAGCCATCAAGAAGAAAAGGCTGCTGAATTTACCAAAAATGTTCCTGGGTTAAATGAGTTGCAAAAAGCCCACAGTGATCACGAACAATACCAGTTTAAATGGGTCAAGGCTATGGGTAACGAATCCCAGGATGGTTCATTTATGCCCAAACAGCCGGAAAGCAACATTGCCGAACTTTCAGCAAAATACCCAAGGGCTGCACTGTATTTGAAAGCTGAGCGAATGTTACATGAAGCCGGTGGATCGATGAATACTGACAAATATCGTGCTGCCAAAGAAGCTATGGAAACATTACGCTCAGGTGGAAAAATTGAAGATGCTCAAAAGGAGTTGAGTGATTATCAATCCGGCGGATCAATGTGGAACTAAGGAAGGTGTCACAATGAAAATTTTCTGGCAAATAAGCACCCGCGAAACTCATCTTGTAATTGAAGACGAACAACAACAAAAATGGTTGGTGCCAATCAGCCCGCAAGGGTGGCTGAGGAAAACAAAATTTAAGGGCAGGGAAAACGTTTTAGAACCATTCACGCCAGAAGGGGCAACAGGCATGATGCTTGCCTGTCTTGCCTGTGTCGGCTACAAAAAAGCTATTGACCGATCTATATTTTCCTCTCGCCTCATTGAAGCCATCGACCGCGCCGGCCTGTCAGGCACTGCATTAGCCGAAACCAGCGGGCTAACCCGGCAATCTATCCACTTGCTCTTGCAAGGCGATAGAGAGCCAACGCTAGACACGGCAAGCAAGCTGGCAACCGCGCTGAACGTGTCGATAGACTGGCTTGCAGGCAACCAGTAACCCCTCCCCTCCCCTCCCACGAAGCCGGGCCGATATGGTCCGGCTTTTTTTTCAATTTGCATCGACCGAATATTTTTTTGCAGAATCGCCCGTCATGCAAAATACATTCTTTTTCCGTGAAGGCGGCGACGGCGGTTCCATCCTCCGGGATGTGGAAGTCTTTGCATCCGGTACACACCGGGGCAAGAGCTACACCCCTGACGATCTGGACCAGATTGTCGCCAATTTCGACTTGCATTCCTCTGGCGAGACACCCCGGTTTTCCGTGCCGATGGCGGTACCAAGGCTGATGCCTGGTGCGCCAGCGGTGTTAGGGCATGAGGAAGAGCAGAAGATCCTATCCGGCTCAGACCTGCCCGCGGCAGGCTGGCCAGTGCGATTGTGGCACGACCGCGAGGAAGGCAAGTTGATGGCCGATATTGGCGGAGTTGCTCCCGTCGTGGCCAATGCAATCAGAGCAAAAAGATACAAGAAAGTTTCAGCGGAGATCTACGATCAGCCCCCGGAAGGCGTTCCCGGTGAAGGAAAGATGCTTCGCCGAATTAGTTTCCTTGGTGCTGATGTGCCACAGGTCAAAACTCTCGCAGACCTGCCAATGCCTGAAGAGATGGAAAGCCACTCCGAGCAATTTGCCTTCACTCAACCTTTTACTTTCAAATGCGTCGACTTAGTTCCGACTCCCGGAATGCCGGGGTGCTACACCTGTTTTTTCGAGGGTGATGAAAACATGAACCGTGATGAAATGATCGACCAGCTACAGAGTATGGGCGTTGATACTTCCATGATGGACGAAGTTCCAGACGCTGCACTGGCTGAGATTTTACGAGCCTGTCAGAGCTATTCTGACGGCCAAAAGCAAATGTACGACGAATCCATGCCGATGGATGGAGACCTGCCAGACGCTTCCAGTGATGAGGAAGCCCAGACCTACGCGGACAAATGGCGGCGCTGGGGAGAGAGGGCAAGAGAAGGCCTTCGAAAATATTGCGGAGTCGGTGACGGCTCTACCACCAACATGCAGACACCAGGAGACGACAATATGAGTCACAACTATTCCGAATCGGTCCTTACCAGCCTGATTGAAAGCAAGCTGGAACAGGCTATTAATCGCAAGATCAAGCCCAGTATTGAATCCTTTGAGAAATACCGGGAAGAGACCCTGTTAGCAGACAAGCAAAACATGGTCCGCAAGTTCTTCGAGAGGAACGGCCCCACCGGTTCTCGCAAGCTGTCAGCGGCTGACTGCGACGAAGGATCTCCCTTCAGTGAAATCTCTGTAGCGCTGCGAAACGCGAAGGACAACACGGTCGTTCACAAGTTCTCTGAGAAGGGCAAGGAAGTTGCCCTGACGGAACTGGATTGCCAGCTGAAGCGGCTGGAAACCAGAGTCCCGATGAAGTTTGGCGAGGTGACACGCTCCAGCACAGGCGGGGCTAACGGCGATGCCGGGACTGAAGGGGAAACCGTGGTTCGTGCTTACTTCGAGCGGTTCACCGAATCGGCTCGCGCTGCTGGTTATTCCACAGCGGATGAGATGGTTGAAACCCTCAAGACTGCCAGCCCGCGAGACCGGGAAGAACTGATCAGCGGCTACAGGAAAATCCTCAACGGTTAATTCCCGTTGATCCATACCAGAAACAGAAATCTCTAATACGAAGGAACCAATAATGCCGAATCCAACGCAGATGGTGAACAGTTACAGCAAAAAATGGGATGACACCAAGAAGAAAATGCTCTTCCCACAGGTTGCGGATAGCTACTATCCCAACGAGATGATCGGCAGGCGAGTCAGTGATAGCCTTGCCTATCATTTTGACGATTCTGTCCCCATGTTCTTCCAAGGATTCTTCGAGGGGCCACAATGGAAGCCAACTACAGACCTGCCTGCTACCGGGTTTGTTAGGGAGGTGAACCGGCCTTCCGAGTTCTCCATGCCTCTGGCCTCTGGAACCGCAAGCCGTGTCACTGACCTGAATAAGCCGGTCTATGCTGTCACCTCGGGAACCGTGACGTTGGATCCTCTGTCTACCACGAATGCCAACCTGGTTGGCTATGTGTCGGACGTGGTGGTTTCCGATCCTGCTATCCTGACTGGAAGCAACGTCTTTATCCGGCCTGCTTACTGGGGCGCTGGCCACTTTACCAGCCTTGCCATGATGCTGGCGCCAGCAACAGGCGGGGCAACGTACGGCGTGGAAGTCCTAAATAAGACCATCAAGGTTCCTAACACTGCTGCTGAAACCCTGACCTTGCCAGCGGTCTCCCTGACTGCTGCCAATGACCGGATTACTTTTGTAAAGACCACCAGTGCAGCCTTTTCGGTGACGATCACTCCGAACGGTACGGATACGATCAACGGCACCAACACCTCCATCGTGATTCCTGCTGTCCAGTACGCACGTCTGGAACTGGTTTCCGACGGTACTCAGTGGATTGTGTTTGGGATCACAAACGGTTCCAACGGCCTCCTGACCATTCCTCCTGGATCGACTCCGCAGGCACTGGTAACAGGCAATACCATCACTCTTCCTTCTGGCTCCAGCAAGCTCCTCAGCGCTGCTGCTGCTGTCACCGGTGCTATCCTGACTCCCGGCACGACAGACGGCCAGATTCTTTCCCTGATCAACACCAGCGCCAACAGCATTACCTTTGCTGCCTCTGGTACCAGCAACGTGGCAGACGGTACGTCGGCGGTAATCGCTGCCAATACCAGGATGATCCTTGAATGGTCCGCTACTCAGTCTCTCTGGTATCACGGTAACTAAATTTCTCAAGCAAAATGGCCGTGGGGGTAGCTCCCCTTTACGTTCACCCCGGACGCACGGCCAGAAAAACTCCACGGGGGAAAAACCACGCGGCGGGGGGCGTGCGTGGAGCAGATTAGTGAATATTGATGCTTTTAGCGTGATGATGAAACAAGCTTTCATCCAAGGTTCTTTGAGGGTTCCAGCCAAACAGCCACCATGGCAGCAATTTACCATGGAAATGGCGAGCGATGCCCGTATCGAAGATATGGCATGGCTGACCCCGACACCCGGTATCCAGCGATACCAGGGCTACCGTCGTTACAACACAGTGGATATGGGCCAGTATATCATTGTGAACAATGAATACGATGCTGGCATTCGTGTACCACTGCGAAACATCCTTGACGACAAGGTTGGCGGCTACAAGATTGCGTTCAGCGATCTCGGCCTGAAGGCCAAGATGTATCCGGGCGTCAACGTATTGCAACAGTTGAACCTAGGTACAACCACCGTTTGTTACGATGGTAGCTACTTCTTCAGCAATACTCACAATCAGGGCGGCGGTACTGCTGGCTCCGCCTTGCCTTCCCCATTCAATACCGGCACCAGCGGCTTGAACCTGCTGAATTACACCAGCGGCAACGTCAACGATGGCTTGACCTACAAAGCCATTTTCATGTTGACTTACAACACGATCAAGCCAATGGGGTTCCAGTGGCGAATGGCACCAAAACTGGGCACCAATAGCGGGAGTCCTGAGAGTGAGGAAAACAAGGAAGTCCGGTTCTGGGTTGACCTGGAACTGGCCAGCTTCTACGGCTGGTGGCAGGATGCAATCCTCGTCAACATCACCAACACTCCAAACATCACGGACATGCAAGTGATTGTGGATCAAGTAAAGAAGCAATTCCGCTCCTTTACACTTCCGCAAACTGCATCGACCGATCCACCGCTCTACACCCATCAGGACGTGATTTTCGGGGCAGACGTGGGAATTTGCGTTTGTTCGACCGGTCTGGAACAGCTCCTCTATCACCTCCTGAATGAAGAAAAGATTGGCGTAAGTGTTGCAGGGTCTACCAGCGGGTTCACCAACAACATTTACAAGGGCAATTACGGACTGGTGGCGTCTGGTTATCTCAACAGCGCTGCCGGTACTTAATTGTCGGCCTGATTCATGTGTCCGGGGATTCCGGTCTCCGGGCACATTTCCCAAACAACACTAACGGGGTATCCATGAGCAAGCTAGGACAATGCGATAGTTGTGGCGGTTCTTTGGCCGTCAAGACAGAGATTCAGCGGACCGGCGAGACAACCGGCTACACTCCCGACGGCCTCCCGATCAGGGCCATTGCCCGCGATCCGGATGGAGTGGCGATTCATCGGAGCTACGTTGCCTGCCTGAATTGTGGCAAGCCGAATGAACATCATCCATTCCAAAAGAATCTGGACGAAGCAGAGAAAACCCGGCAGGAAACAAGGGCAAAAGCAGCAAAAGCAATAGCGGCGGCTCCTGTCGTGCTGACGAATACCAGCATGTTTGAAAACATCAGCAAGGTTATTGAAATCCTGCAAAAACAGGTTGCGGAACTCAGCCAGAATCAGGAAGTCCTGCTGGCCGAACTGTCAGCCCTGAAGCCGAACAACAACAAGGGGAAAACACATGCCAGCAAGTAGTTGGGCTATCCCTACCTTCTCTCCCGGCCTGTTCCTGACGGATAGTCAGAATGCAACCGTAGGATCCACAGCGGTCGCGCTGGGAACAGCTACAAGCCTTTGCAGCGCTGTCCTGATCCAGTCCAGCAACAGCAACAGCGGGACGGTCTACGTTGGCACTAAAACCGGCCAGCACTTTGAATTGACTACCGGGCAGGCGGTGACAATCCCCTGCCAGAACCTGGGGCAGGTTTATTTGCGGTATCCAACGGGCGGCGGGGTCGTGAATTACCTCTCACTGGGAACCTGATATGAAACTCAAACTGCAATTGGTTTCAGCCAATTCGCCAAACCTGTCGGATTACTCCTTTGGTGGGATCAACACTCAAGGGGCTACACCGACTCCACCACCGCCAACAATATCCAGTCAGCTCGACTTCTCTCAACCAGCCAACATCGTCTTTTTCTCCATGGGGTTTTGATAAATGGCATACACTCCCTACCAGATCAAGGACAACGCAGCCAGCACGTTTTATGTGCAAACCAGCACTTTTGGCGGCAATGGTGGCACTACGACTACCGGAATAGTGAACGTATTTGACCTCGTGGCTGTTGGTGGTACTGCGATTGCAATGGGGCAGCAGACTGCCGCAGCCTCGTTTCCTGTAGTCTTGCCAGCGGCACAAATAACCGCCCTCACTCCACCTAGCACAATATCGGTATCATCGCTCCCCTCTTTGCCGACAGGGACAAATGGAATCGGTAGCGTCACGGTGACAGCGTTGCCATCTCTGCCAACCGGAACCAATACCATTGGCACGGTCAACTTGTCCGCCAGCACAATTACAGCTTTAACGCCTCCGACAACGGTAGGTGTCAACACCAATGCGGATGGATCCCTTGCCGGTGGAGCTGCGGCTACAAAATCATTTGCGGTAGGTGGAATCTACAACACTAGCCTTCCCACGCTGACCAATGGGCAGCAGTCCGCAATTCAGGTGGATTCCAGCGGTAGGATGATTACCGTCCTTGCTGGTGGCACTTCCTCAATTGGTACGGTTACACTAGATACCACCAATAGCGGCTACTTGTCGACCATCTCAACAGCTCAGGGAGCAGGCGGCACAGGTATCAGCCAGCCTACGGGCGGCAGTGGCCTGCTGGGGTGGCTCAGTGGGATTTATAAAGCCATTACTTCCACGTTGACTGTTTCAGGATCGGTCACCGCAAACGCCGGGACAAATCTTAACACCAGCCTGCTAGCGGTGGAAACTGGCGGCAATCTGACCACGCTTGCGGGGGCAGTATCTGGCGGCAAAGTTCAAGCCAACATCACCAACAGTTCCGTTCCCGTGACCGGCACATTCTGGCAGACAACGCAACCGATGACAATGGTCCCGTCAGCCACGAACGGGTTGACTCCTTACCGATCTCTTCCAACAGGGGCGACGAATCAGGATTCAACCGTCATAAAATCATCGGCGGGTACCCTGTTTGGCATTCAGGCCAGTTCAATCGCAACATCAGCGGTTTGGCTCAAGCTATACGACACCGCCACAGCCCCGACCAGTTCCAGCACGCCAATCAAGACAATCCTGATTCCAGCGAATACAACGTCAGCCAACGGAGCGGGCAACAACCTAAACCTGTCGACGATGGGCGTTAAATTCAGCAACGGAATCGCGTTTCGGGTATCCACTGGCATTGCCGATAGCGATGCAACAGCGGTGACAACGGGTCAACTGGCCATTAACTTCGATTATGTTTAAGGTGGCTGATGGCTATTATTTCCGATAATGCTTTGTTTGGGATTGAAAGCGGATTGACTCCGCTGACAATTTTTTCATCTAGCCAACTAAAATTCGGTTTTGCAGCGGATCAGCAGGTGTACACTGATAGCACGTTGTCGACACCTGTCGCAAATGACAGTGATGCTGTCGGCGGAATGCGAGACCTGACAGGTAACGGCAACAATATCATTCAGGCCACTTCTGGCATTCGCCCAACGTGGAAGAAAAACATTTTAAACGGATTGCCTGTTATCAGGTTTAACGGCACAACGAATGCTTTAGCTTCATCAGCATTTGCCGCAAATATTTCTCAACCAGTTGGTTTTTTTGTTATTGCAAGAGCAACTTCAGTTTCCTCTGCCACTGGCATAGCTATGATCGGACCGATTAATGCAACTAATAGAATTTACTGCTACCTCCAAAACTCTGCGGTCGAAATGTATGCAGGCTCGCCGAGTGCAGGAGCAGCCGTTTCCGCTAATACATGGTACGGATTCAATTACTATTACAACACTACGTCAACAGTATCGCGCATTAATGGAGGATCAGATAGCACGCCGTACAATGCCGGGTCTAACGCATTAAGCGGAGTTTCATTCGGTGCAGACGATCAATCGGGATTTTCAAAATTTTGGCCGGGGGACATTCTGGAGGCTTGGTGTGCCGTTAATCCGACCAGCCAACAACGGTCTCAAATGGATACCTATATGCGGTTAAGGAGCGCAGCATGGTAACGCAATACCTTTATCGCCTGATTGCGGTGGTTCCTGCTGCGATGCAGAGCCAATTAAACGCATGGGTCACTGCGAATATCGATCCTGCTCCAGCGGGGCCATGGCTCACCAATGGGCTATCGGCTACGGGTACAGGGACTCCGAGCCACTACTTTTTCGATGCGGGTTTAAATGCGAGCCAGTTTTGTGCCATCGTCGCACAGATTGCTAGCACTGCTGGAGTATCGGTTCCGGCTAATTGGGCTACCATGGCTTTCGCGGATCAAGCGGTCTGGATATCGGCAAACGTCGCGGCAATTAAACAGGCCAGCGGGGTGAGTCTCAACCTGTCGGATAATACAAGCATCTGGACGGATGCGGTGAATTTCTTCGCCCTGCTGGGGTTGAAGCAGATCGGGCAATAAGGAGGAATAACATGGCCTTTCTCACTGACGCACAGGTTTTATCCTCAGTGGCTGATACCTTGAAATATCAGGTCTCAGCCCTGCCCGCCTACTGGTCAAATATCGTCACGCAGCAACACGCGGCGGCCTATCAGTACCTGATTGGGAAACTGCTCTCCAGAGGGTTTACCCTTGCCCAGATCCAGCAATGGGATCAGGGGCCTTACTATGAGATGGAATTATCCAAGTTTTTCATCTTCACGGATGCTGCTGCTGTCGATGCTGTCAGCCTCAACAACGCCAAGCTCCGTGACGTACGCAAGGAACTGGAAACGGTACTGGTCTCTATCGGCGGGGCCTATGTGACTCCTGCTGCCAGTGGCGATGCACCTGGTACAGTCTCTTTCGGTTCAGTGGTTGACACCTATTCCACGATGCAGCCTTACCCGGATAACGACTATCTCAGGCAACAGCAATGGTAGGTTATGGATTTAACCTTGGATCTTGACGAACTGGCAGGCTATTTCGGCTCCATGGCTGATCGGCTCCGGGACGTTGATTTTACCAAGCCATTGCAGACGGCAAAGGGGTTGATCAACGACGATACCAGACAGAATTTTCTTGCTCAGCAAACTCCAGACGGCGAGCCATGGAAAGAACTCAATCCGGTTTACGCTCTCGAAAAGCAGAGGATTATCAGGAGGATTCCCAGACCGCACTATCCGGGGTTTGATGGAATTCTGATCCTTTCTGGCACCATGTTTTCCAGCATCACCGGGGTCGATACCGGTTTTGAGATTGATGAGATGACACGAAAAAGCCTTGAGATCGGGACAACGAAGGTTTACGCGATCTACCACCAGTACGGAACACGCAAGATTCCAAAACGCGAATTTCTTGGCATACGAGGCGGCACCTCTGACCGGATAGCCGACTTTTTCGGAGATCATGTGGTGAGACTGATTTTAGAGGGGGATCAATGACTCTGGGCCTCTCGATCACCGATTTACAGAACGCAACCGGGGCAACTGCCACGATCACTGGCAACGACTCTGACAAGCCTGTTACGGTCTATTGTCAGCAGATCGGCAATACCTCCAGCATGGCCAGCGGGAACTGGGTTCAGAAGGGATTGGGAACGGGAAATCCTGTTTTGTCCTTGTCCCTGCAATCCGGCTACTATTGGGCGTATAGCCTTGGTTCGGTGTCGAATACGCCAACGCTGTCACCGGTGCAGTATTTCGCTGTCACCGATTCCAGCCAGTCAGTAGCGACGCGGTTGATGGCTGAGATCGTCGCCAAGATTGCCAGTCTTTTGATGCCTCTGAATCCCAACCTGCATATCTATTCGATGCTTGTTCCGAATGCAAAGGTAGCGGTTTTGCCGTGCATTTTTGTGACGCTGGAAGGTCAGCAAGAGACCGTAGCCGATGCCGTGCTTGGCCGGGATGACGTGATTTATCCATTCAAGATTCAGATCGTCGACCGGAACTCGGAAGACTATGTGACACCGATGCCAACCTATCAGCTATGGCGACAACAGCTACGAAGGGTATTTGAGAAGCAACGGTTTACGACTGTTCCGGAGTCTCAGAGCAACGAAGTAGAGATGATGACCATTGCTCAGTTTTCCGGGGAAAGTTATCAGTTTGTTTCACTGGGAATGCGACTCTTGTGTACCTGCCGGGAAACCCGCGACACCTAACCAGTTTGCCCTGATCGGCACCAAGAAAAGATAATCACGCCAACAAAACAATAGAGGGGAACACGATGACGGCACCAAGCAATCTGGGTGTTTATGGATACGCGAGTCAACTAGGTATCGGAGCCTCCAGCCCTGTTACCAATCGGCTTGATTTTGAGAATGAGAATTTCGGGATTCAAGAACAACTGGTCAACCTCAACGGATTGAGGGGGACGCGAGCGCATGACGTTTCCCGCATTCGTGCGGGTACCAGGGTGGCTCAGGGGTCCATCTCCCTACAGCCCACAGCGGTGGAATGGACTTACCTGCTCCCTTGGATCTTTGGTGGCACTCCCACAGGCACAGGAACCGTCACCTATCCTTTCTCGGATGTGTTGGGGACTCAGGTAGTCGCTATCGACCGAATCAGCAAGGTTTTCACCTATTCCGGTGTTGCGGTGGATCGGGCTACTATTTCCAGTCAGGAGGGAAGCCCTTTACGTCTGAGGCTCGACCTGATCGGACTGGATGAAAGTATCGGCAATGCTGGCACGTTTCCATCCTTGACACTGGACACCACTACCAATCCTTTCCTCTTCTTCGATCTTGCCCTGACCATCGGCGCGAGTCAGCAGTATTTTGCAAAAGACTTTGAGATCACCATTGATAACGCTATCGACAAAAGCAGGTTCTACAACAGCCAGACAATGACCGCGATCTATGCAGAGGACCGAACTGTCACTTTCCGCACACAGCTCGCGTACGGGGCCGCCAACAGCCTTTACAACGCTGGTTCTGATGGCGTGGCAATGAATGCTACTTTCACCTATAACTTGGAAGTTCTAAGTTTCACGGCGGGCAGTCTGGTATTCCCCAGAAAGGCTCCGGCGATTCCCGGCAAGCAGGAAATCATGCTGCCCATCGAAGGTTACTTGATGAAATCCGGGTCCAATCTGGAACTGACAACAACTCTGAAAACGAGTTAATATAATGGCGAACTGTATAACGTGGATTGCCATTTGTGGGGCAATCCTTCTGGTCCTGATTCTCGATTCTTACGACAGGTAGATCCATGGAAAACTTTTTCATCGAAGACGGTTGTACCAAGACAGACATTGTCCCACGAAGGAAGGGACTTCATCCTGAATTTTCCTTCGATTATCGCCTTGCCCTCCCTGAAAAGATCAACAAACATTTCCGACAGGTGAGGCAGAATCCAGACAGTGAGATCAGGCTGGAAAGTGAGTTCATGCTGGATCACCTGATCGCCTGGTCAATCATTGATGGAGACGGGAACAAGATCAAGCCAGACTTGGAGAAGCTCCGCAAGCTCCATCCATCGGCGCGGGTCCACCTGATGAACGCGATATGTGGATTTGCCGAACCAGGTGAGTTGGAGGAGATCCGAAAAAACTAAGATACGGGGTCTGGTTCCTGCTTACCTACCCCGACATGATAGGAAGAACTTGCGAGGCTTGCCGGGAGACGGTTTACGATGACAGTCCGGGCCAGCCTCTTTCCGCGACTCCCTTGATTGACAAGCGCACCTGCCTTCCCATGGTACGGCCACGGAATAGCTCAACTCCATGCGATAGATGCCCGCGAACGGCTCACCTCCCCTTGCCTGATCGGAAGCAGGAAAACGCGATTGAAATCACGGAAACGACCTACAGGATTTACCAGCACTACCAGGAATGCAAGGCTATCGGGGAGTTTTCGGCTGACGGCTTGGTCCGGTCTCACGCGGCTGAGATCAGGCAGATTGAAGACATGGTGGCCGAAAACAAGCAACGTTCTTTGATGCTGTCCTTAGTCACGGGGAAGGGAAATGGCAGATAAGCAAGTCTCCATCAAACTGGATGCCAGTTTAAACGGCAACGCGGCCTCCAGGCTCGACGAATTGGCGGCGAAGGCCAAGACAGCGGCTGACGCTGCCCGCGCCTTACAGGACGTGTATAAGAACCTTTCCGGGCCATTTGGCACCAGAGCCACTGCCCTGCAATCGAAGGCCTCTACAGCGATTCAGGCGGCTCCTATCCCTCTATCGGGAGTCAATCGGGTATCGTCTTTTTACAGCACGAATTCGGCTCCATTGGCGTCTCTTTACAGCAATCCCGTCAAGGATCCTGCCTCAGACAGATTGAGGGAGTCGATAGAAAAACTCCGATACGCCTTGCATGATGCAGCCGGGAAGATTCAGCAATCAAACGCGCCTTCCCCAAACAATCCTTTCAAAAATCCTGAACCGGATAAAAAGAAGAAATCGAAGACGGGGACGGGAAAGAGAGGGTTATTCAATTTTCTTTCCAATGGGTCTTTGGAAGTTTACAACTCGCTGGCGGGTGGTGCTCTTGCAGGGTTTGCCACAAGTCTTGCAACCTATGAAATGAATCGGGCTACAGGCATATCGAATATCTTTCAAAACAGGGATATGCCTGAAAGCCTGAAACGGACGCAGTTGATTGAACAGGCTCCGATTATTGGAAGTCTGTTCAAGAGTTTTGGAGAACTGGTAGACAGCCTGACAGGTTTAACTGAAAAGATCAGACAATCGGAAGTGGAGTTTAATCGGTTTACGAATCAACTCCAGATCTACCGGGAAGCCAGAGTGATGGCTCTTCCGAAAATTCAGGAAGAGGAACGGATAGCGGCGACGGTTCAGTCTTATCAGGGTTATCCTATTGGAATCATTGGCAATGCTCCGACTCCGGGAAACCAGTATGAAATCAATCGGTTTCAACAGAGGGAATCCCTGTTGCAACAGCAGGAGCAAGCACAGAGGGAGAGATACAAAGCCGGGGAGATGAATCGGAACGCTGATCAACGGATTCAGCAGTCAGAGGCGGCGATCAAGGCGGCTGAAGCAAAAATTCAGCAAGGGAAAGCCTTGGAAACTCAGGTTCAGGCAAGGGAAAAATTTGGTATCAGAACGCCTGGTATTTCGGGGAATGGGGCCAGCCTACCCGCTGAACTTCTGGGAGGATCTTTAGAAACCTATCTTGAAAACAAATCTTTGAATCATGCCCGACAAATGGCCTTGCGAATGCAGGAGCAAGGCATGTTGGAAAAGGCAAGAGCGCAGGACGAACTACGGCAAGCAAGGGAAGAGAAGCTGGCAGCGGCCCGGGCCATGGTTCAGGCGGGCGGCATGGAACGACAAGCCGGTCTCGGTCTGTTGCGGGAGGAATATCAGGACACAGCAAGCAAGGAAGCCAGACTGACAAATCAGTATCAGACGTTCGGGGGAATGCTTCCCGGAACTCGCGGCGCGGCTATTCAGGCTTTCAAACAGACCAACCGGCTGGGCTATGAATCTCTTGGTCAGTATCAGCGTGGCCTGATCAAATCTCTCAGGCCTGAGTTTGCTCGCAAGCAGGAAGAAAAGCTCGGACTACGATACTCGAAGGAATTTGAGGAAATCCGGCGACTGGCTCCGGAACAAAACGACGACTTGAGAAGCCTTCAGGAACTCCGGGAAACTCAGGTGAACCTATCGCAGCAACTGGGAGTAGCTGTCACGCTGGACGCACAAAAAACGGCAGAAGAAACCGCCAAGCTATTGGGGCCATTGATTAAGCAGATCTTGATCACCATTGCTGAAACCAGCGTGGCCAAGATCGAACTGGATGAAGTCAAGAGAAAGCAGGCCATGGGAGGGGCGGCTGGTCGATAGAAGGGAAACCTATCTTAGGTTTTCCTCAACGTCAATCAGCCAACTCATGAGGTCACTGAAGACGAAAAACATGGTGGAAGCAAACGCGCTGAAGCAAAGGTTTAAAAGATTGTATACGATAAATAGGTCATAATTGGGCATTATGGCAGATTGCAAAATTTGAAAGGACATCATGAAGAAAATGGGAATAAAGACTAACGAAAGGATTCCAAGAATAAGGAAGACTACTTTGGCAAGCCTGAAAAAGACATATCTTTCTTTCTTGCTCTTCTTCAGGACCGGTTCAACGTCGTAGTCTTCAGACAGATCCTCAAAGTCGTTCCGTGCCATGGTCTACCCTCTTTTTGCCTCCAACTGGAACCCGGAATTATTGTATCAACTATGCAGATGGTATACGGAAATTACACCTGGTCCGTCTCGAACAGCGCGGAAATCCGGCTCAGTACGCAATCAAAATTCGATGCGGCTGGAGTTCCGTATATCATGAATTGCCGTGTCGATGTGTCGGGTAGCCTGATCACGAATGGCCAGCAGGACGCAGACAATCAGACGAATGCCCTGATCGGGGCCTTGTCCCTTCAGTTTCAAGATTTTGTGGTGCTGCTCGACGACGGCACAAGCTCCAGCATCAGGCTCAGGAATTACGACTCCATAGGGGGCGTGAAGATCACGTCCGGACCGTCTTTCCCCAACGGGAAAGGGGCTGAAGCTGTGACGTATCGGACCTATCAATTTACGGTCGAAGCTGAATACCCTCACCCTGCTCTGCCTCTCCTGCCTCCGTTGGGCGGGGCCTATGTGGGTGGCTACGGCGGCGGCGGGTTTGCGGGGGCCGGATTTGTCCGGAATCCATTCGGCGCTCTGGGAGGTGGTGGAACGGCTCTTGGAATCCCTGAGAATCCCAATCCAGCGGTATTGCCCTCCACCAATGTGATTGCAGAGATCGGCCACATTTCAACAGGCGACAAGACAAGCTCTCTGCCCGGTGGCATGACTCCGGGATATTTCAATGGGCTGGTAATTACCGAATTCCGCGAGACGGTGACAACCAGCGGCGGCGGGCCGGTTTATATCTACCTGCCCAACCTGAACGGGCCTCCACAGCGGCAATTGATCTATCCGGTTAGCGTGGGAACTGCGAGTCAATCCGGCATGGCGGTTGGATTTCAGGACTGGCCTGCTCCCCCTGCTCCCCTCTGGCCGAATTTGCTCAAGACGGTTCCTCCACGAATCACACGTCGGGAACCAAAACGAGTGGGACTCAGTTATCAGGATTTTGCGATTGAATGGAACTACGATTATGAGGCTCCGGGGCCGCTTGTTGGCGCTCCGCATTGGTGGCCGGGATAAGGGGAATAGACGATGGCGACAAACTTATGGCGGGGCGATGCGGCGGCGGTGGCTCAGGTGGTTTCCCTGACACCAGCAAGCCCTATTCCGGGAGACAAGTTCAGTGTCACCATCAACGGAAAAACCGTCTCTTACACTACCACAGCGGCCACAACGTCGGATGTGGTTCAGGGTCTATCGTCCGCATTGCAGGCCAGCACGATTGCCGAATTTCTTGAAATCTCATGGTACAACAACTCGAACTCCTATGTCCAAGCAGCAGCCACGACAGCGGGAGTCCCTTTCACCTTGTCGGCCTCGGTTACACCTGCCTCCCTTGCTGTTCCGGTTATCGCTGGCATTTCAGGATCTACAGGCGGTTCACTGGTCAGTGGAACCACCTATTACTACAAGATGACCGCGACGAACGCAGCAGGCGAGACAACCCCATCGGCTCAATTCAGCTACACGCCAAGCGGGTCAAATCTGGTGGCAAACCTGAGTTGGACGACTGTACCAGGTGCAACGGGATACAAGATCTACCGGTCTACCACCAGCGGCACTTTCGGGGCCTCCAGCCTGCTCACTACCTTGATCTATGGATCCTCGGTGGGCTATCAGGACACAGGCACCAGCACCAGCACAGGAACACCGCCAAGCAGCAACACGGCTGTTTCTCCTGTCACTCTCACGGCGGCCACGGTTACGGCGAGCGCTGGGCCTAACGACGTTTCCGTCGCGTCCAACTGGTCGACCGCCTCCCTTCCTGCCAGCGGGGATACGTTGATTCTTGACGGGTCCATTTCATCTAGTTCTCTGCTCTACGGGCTGTCTTCGTTGTCTTCGATCACGCTGGCCAATTTGAACATCTACGGCACGTTTACGGGTACTGTTGGCCTGCCAGACCGGAACACGCTTGGATACTACGAATATCGGCAAAAGTTTCTTCAGATCGGGGCCAGCAGTGTTTCCATCGGGGCCAATGGTGGCAATGGCTCAGGAAGAATCAGGCTCAACCTCGGAACGGTTCAGACCGCTATTTCCTGCTATTCTACCGCCAATTCTCTGGATACGGGCCTGCCTGCCCTTCAGATCCTTGCCACAAATTCAGCCAACACTCTTTACGCCTATCAGGGAACCATTGGCCTTGCATTTCAGGCAGGACAAACCAGCACCTTTGCAACCGTGAATATCAACTATGCCAGCAATCCGGCTACTGATGTGAACCTCTTTGGCGGGGCTGGATTAACCCTTACTACCCTGAACATGTTCGCGGGCAACGCTACGCTTCAGGCAGGAGCTACAACTATTACCGCGAATAACGGTATCTGTTTCGTCCTTGGTTCTGGTAGTGTAACAACCGCTACCCTCGACGGTGGCACCTTGGAATGGTATTCCAGTGGGACCATCACCAATCTGAATATCGGACCATCCGGCACAGCAGACTTCAGCCTTGATTCCCGGCCAAAAACCGTCACCAATTGCACCCTATTCAAGGGATGCACTTTAACCGATCCAAACAAGGTAGTGACGTTCACCAATGGTATCAGCCTGAACCAATGCCGGTTTGGTGAAGTAACCGTGGATCTTGGCGAAAACCGAACCTTTGCACTGACTGCATAATCCTATGGATCGACACCCGCAAGCATTTTGGCCCGGCGCTGTTGCTGTCCGGTCGTGTGTCTACACGATGGGCCACGGTATCACTCCGGGCGTAGCCAGTCTGGAAATCCTTCCACAGGCTCTCCCGCCCGATCTTGCTGGACCTCTGGTTATCTCGGACGGGATCGGGATCGTGACGCTTCCGGATTGCCGGGTTGATAGCATCCGGGCTGAAAAAGACTCCGGGGGCATTCGCTATTATCTCACGATCAAGGATCGGCGATGGAGATGGAAAAATTGCGGGGGCATTTCAGGCAGGTATAACGTAGTCGATCCATCCGGCCAGTATTCCAAGATCACTCCGAACGCATTTGGGGACTATCCCACACGGTTGGCACGGCCAACCAGGTACATTCCATGGACTCTCAAAACACCCTACCAGCTTGCTATTCTTTGCCTGACCGCCATGAGGGAAACCGCTTACACCGTTGACCTACCCAACACGGTCGACACGCTTCCCCAGATCAATTGGGACTGGACAAACCCGGCTCAAGCCCTGCAATCCCTTTGCAATCAATTCGGCAGGAGGATTATCTACGACTGGTTTACCGATACTGTCAACGTAGTACAACTGGGAATAGGTCTTGATCTTCCTACGGGATCTTACAGTCTCGATACTCCAGCCTACACCAATCTTCAGCGGCCAGACTCCATCATCCTTGTCGGCGCTCCGATCCGCTATCAAATCCTGATGAAGCTCGAAGCCGTGGGAGAAGACTGGGACGGCTCGATCAGGCCTATTAACGATCTTAGCTATGTTCCGGCTCCATTCTTGCAGGGAAGCGGCCAGCAGAAATGGGAAATCCTCATCACCAATCCGGCTGATGGGGTCAAGTATGTGCTGGACATCGTGGGCAATTTCGATCAGAACGAACTCAGTTATGTTGGCAGGGATGGAAGCCTGACAAACGCCTACAACGGCCTTGCGGCGGTTATCAATGGCTTGCCCAATGTCCTTAACGGCATGACTGCGGCTGTCGTAGTGAATCAGGCTAACCAGACGGTTTTGCAACTGACGGTCATGGAAGGAACCAAGTTCACTATCACCGGCTCAGTAGTGCAAAGTATAGGCACTACGGCTACCCTCACCATCACCACCAGCGGGCCGAAAATCGTTGACGAAAAATGGCGATTCTCCGGACCTCCCGACTACGCCAATGCCAACCCGACCGACCAATTGACGCTGGAGCAGGCAAAAGCGAAGGCGAGAAAATCGGTTTTCAAGTGGTACAGGGTCGTGCCGATCAATCCCGACAACGAGGCCTATCCTTATTTCGTTCCCGGTTTCGGCCCAGTATTCAGGAAAGAGCAATTCCTCCTGCAACGGAATCAGGTGGTCCCTCTCCTGCCAAAAGACACGGATGAAAATTTCATTACGCAGCAGGGCGAACCCTACCAGCAGGTAGTTTACGATTCCACCTACCGCACGCGGCCAGCCCGTTGTTACGGCTCCTTTGCTGTTAAAGAGATCGAAGCCAATGGCCTGATCTATACCAAGTTTGCCGACTACAACACGGACATAGGAAGTCTTATTCCTATTCCCTTTGAGATTGATCAGGAAACGCAGACCGTCCGATTCTCGGAACCCGTCTACCAGATCGACACCGATGGCGGTTTTCTCGCGGCTGATATTTTCCTCGAAACGGCTGTTCAGATTCTCGATCCTGTCAGCAATGCCGTCACAAGATACGTCAAGACCTTCACGTTTCCCGGACCTCCTACCGGCTCCCCTCCTCTGGTGATCAGGCGGGAGGATGTTCAGGCCAACGTGATCAACTCCTACGACTACGCTCAGGGGATTCTGACTGGCACTTTCCCCGATACCGACTATGCCGATACTCAGGCGGCCTATTACCTCTCCACAGCGGCCAGCCAGTATTTCACCACACTGGGAACACGCAGAAACTATAACGGGATTGTCCCCCTGGTACTCGACGGGTACAGGCAGCAGATAACCTGGGAAGTGGGACCGAACGGGGCGCACACGGTTATCAGCACCAATGGAGAGCATGAGATTTTCTATCCAAGCTATCCGGAACGGCTACGGCTCGAATATCTCTCTGCCCCTCAATTGGAAAAGGCTGAGAACGAGAATCCGGCCAACAAGGGCAAGGGCATCACAGAACCAATGGAGTAAAGGCAGTGGCTGACATCAACCCAAAAACAGCGGCACGCTATTACACGGTCTACAATTCGACAACCGCAAACATCCCTCCCAATTCGCTGGTATCAGTTACGGGACTGGATGAAGACTTCAATCTGATCGTGGGGCCAGCGGCGGGAGACAACTTGCTTGATGGCCTTTTGGTAACAGGATCCTGCCCGATTCCTCCCAAAAGTTTGGGGCAAGCTCACAGGCAATTCCCTTGCGCGGTGGCCTATGATGGATCTTCAGCAACACCAGCGATAGGGCAATCATGGGGATCGGTTGCAGGATCCTACAAACTGGGCTATTTCGGCTCAGGATTTACTATCATGGGGGCGGCTGACAGTAATTCAGGTTTGGTCGTGGTCGACCGCAACACAGGTGGTTTTCAATCTTCCTTTATCAACACGATCTACACGAATGGTTCTCAGCCTAATTTTCAAAGTTTTCCAACTACTTCTTTTGTCGTTGATGGAACCTATGGTCTTTTGTTAAGCAAATCTAATCTGGCAGGCTATCCTACTCAACTCACGTTGACGATAAATCCAGCAGATGGAAGCACTCCCGGCATCGTGACGACAACCTCTCAATATTTTGCTGGTTCCAAACGGTTTTTAGGCAACGTAACGATTGATGGAGCATTGGTTGTCAACAATACGGTAGGGGTTTTTAATCCTGCCAGCACAAATGCCAGCACATGCCTTTCAGTTAGCTACCCTTTCTATAATCAAAATGTGATTACTTTAGGATCATATAACGACAATGCTGCAAACATCATCAACCTGGGGCAGGCCGGATCTAATCAAACAAACTACATTTATGTGAATGGCAATCAGGGACAAACGGGGGCAGATTCCGCCGGCAATCATTTTATCAACGGTATTTGTACCACCATCGGTTCAGGCACCGTAGGAAACGGGACCGTTACTTCCGTTGCCTTGTCTCTGCCTTCGATATTTACCGTCACTGGAAGCCCCATCACGACCTCTGGCACGCTTACGGCGGCACTGAATACCCAATCGGCCAACACGATCTTTGCGGGGCCTTCCAGCGGCTCAGCAGCGGCCCCGACGTTCCGGTCCTTGGTATCGGCTGATATCCCCCTTGCGTCCCTGTCAGCCTTCGGCGCTGTCAAGCCGGATGGATCAACCATCACCATCAGCGGGGGCGTGATCAGTGCCACAGCAAGCTCCTACACCCTGCCAACGGCCTCGATCTCCACACTAGGCGGGGTCAAGATCGACGGCACCACAATCACTATTTCCGGGGGGGGCGTGATCAGCGCCACAGCAAGCTCCTACACCCTGCCAACGGCCTCGACCTCCACACTAGGCGGGGTCAAGATCGACGGCACCACAATCACTATTTCCGGGGGCGTGATCAGCGCCACGCAGTACAGTTTGCCGACCGCATCGACTACGACTCTGGGCGGCGTGAAGATTGATGGCAGTACCATCAAAATCACTTCAGGCCAAATTTTCACGGGAGGTATATCCGGAACCGTTACCCTGTCTAATGGTACGATGACGTTTACCAAGGGAATCCTGACAGCGGCTACCGGAACCGGCTGGACGGGATCAAGCTAGTTTGTCCCTGCATATCAAATCGGGTACAGTGTTTCGGCTCTCTCAAACTTTTACCAGGAGAGGGGGTGATCTGGATCTACCTGCCGGGCCTGAGCGATCAGGTCCGACAGCGTTTTTGCGTCCATCCTCCCGATCAGGCTACCCTGATACCCTGTCAAACAAAAATATCACCTGTTTATCTCTTTTGAGAGGGTTAAATGGATGTATCTATCTTGCGACTGGTTATTTTTTGCCTTTCTGCCATTTGTGGTCTCTGTATCAGCGGCATCATATTGGCGGCATCTCTGGGGCATGAAATACCGCCTACCCTTGGATCAATATCGTCCATGGTTGCGGGCGCTCTGGTGGGCATCCTTGTTACCCCGTCCAATGCGTATCAAAGGGTACAAACCCAACAGCAGCAGTATTCACCGTCGCCTAAGCAGTGTAACGAACCCTCCTGAATAAAGGATTGATCCATGGGATACAAGGACTCTGAAGGCAAGAAACACAACTACGTCGCCAAGCCCGGCACCAAGAAAGGCGATTCCTATTGCGCACGTTCACAAAAGGTGAATGGTCCGGATGGCACGGAACACAAGGTCGATTGTTCCGGCGCGGACAAGAACACCACGAATTGCAAACGTCGCAAGGCGTGGGGATGTTCCGGAGCGAAAAGCAAGAAGAAGAAAGGGTAATCATGCCACTTAAAAAAGGTTCTTCAAAAGAAACTGTAAGCAAGAATATCAAAACCGAAGTTAAGGCTGGCAAGCCTGAAAAGCAGGCTGTTGCAATTGCTTTGAATAAGGCTGGAAAGGCCAAAAAGAAATGAATTTGACTGTAGATCAGATCAAAGCTGTTTTGGATGTCGCCGCAAACATCGCAAAAGACGATAATGCGGGACATCCTATCACGATCAGGCTCCTTGATTCTGCTCATGAACAAGCAGTCTCTGCAAACAATCTGCTGCGAATTCAGCATGAATTGGCCATGGTTCATGCTTCCAAAGCGATCATTCAAAGCCCCTCAGCATTGCAGTGGTTAAAAATCATTTTTTTCGGGGAATAAATCATGTTACGAACATGTCTTTTCATCTTTTTGCTTGCAGGCAGCACCTATGCTGCCGATCTCACCCTTCCGGCTACTATCACTGGTGAACCAGGGGACTTTCTCAGGGTTTCCGCAACAACTACTGGAACCGTAGTTAAGTGGAAATCTTATAACCGAGAGTTGAAATTGTTCCCGATGGATCAATTGAAAGACACGAAAACAGCCATTGTGACAGCAACAAAACCCGGCAAATACAGGCTTTTTGCAGTCACCAGCGACGCAAGCGGGCCGAGCGATATTGCAGAAACTGAGATCGTGATTACCGGCCAGACTGATCCGGCTCCCGGACCCGGGCCTCAGCCTACTCCACCGGCACCGACACCACCGACGCCTGCCGACCCTGCTCCGATTCCTGCTCCGGGGTTCCGGGTGCTAGTGATTTACGACACGCTTACGGTGACTACGTTGCCAGCAGCACAGCAAAACGCATTGTTTTCCAAGGCTGTCAGCGAATACTTGAACGCCCGTTGCATCCGTGGGCAGGATATGAAAACTCCGGAATGGAGGTTTTTCGATGCCAAGATTGATCCATCAGCCGATGGGGCCTTGTGGGTGGAAGCCATGAAACGGCCACGAAAAAGCCTTCCTTGGCTGATCGTGAGCGACGGCAGCAAAGGCTATGAGGGCCCGTTACCAACGACAGAAGCGGATTTTCTCGCACTGCTCAAGAGGTATGGGGGCTAATAATGATCGGTTTTTCTTTGCTTTTAGGGCATCTGGTTGGCGACTATATTTTGCAAAATGACTGGCAGGCTAAAAACAAAGCAATGCCAACAAAAGAAGGCCGTTTGGCCTGTTTGATTCACTGCTTATTTTACACTTTAGGCTGTTTTGTTTTTTGCGGTTGGTGCCTTCCTTTATGGGTTTTTCCTGTAATCGGAATAGCACATTATCCATTTGACAGGTATCGACTCGCTTTCTTATGGATGACAAAAATATCTGATCAAAAAGATTTCGCAAACAAGGAAGGACCATTTTTTCCTTGGTCAATCGTCGCCGTAGACAACACATTCCATTTGATCGTCCTGTTTATCGTTGGATGCTACGGGGGTTAAATGGGGCTATTTGATTTCCTTGTGTTTTACTGCCTTTTTGTGATAGCCATGTCTGCAATCCTGCTGGCATGGTTCCTGATAGACTGGCTAATGAGGATGCTTCGTGGAAAACCTTAGTTACTTCGACACGGTTTATTTGTGGGCTGCCTTTTGCGCAATAGTGATCGGGATTTACTGGATATTTGAAACAATCTGCCCGGAGTGAATATATGATCAGGCCGAATGAAATCGTGATTGATGACAACAATTTTGGCACGCATATCGATACCATGGTCGATGGAGTCTATCAGCGCACCGGCTGTATTCCCCGTGAGCGGTCCAAGGAAGGTCCTACCACCATGCGGGCTCTGCCTGATCTGCCGCTGATTCCCCGGTCTGAATGGTCCGACAGAATCAAAGAAATGGAGCGGACTGGCTCTCGGCTTTCCGATATTCGACTCCGGGGAAACGCAGGCGACATGATTCCATCTCTCGATCAAAATGGCCGGGGCTACTGCTGGGCACATAGCAGTACAGCGGCCATTATGATGACGCGAGCCGTGATGGGAGAACCGTATATCCCTCTTTCAGCCTATGCTGTGGCTTGCAAAATTAAAGATTTCCGCGACGAAGGCGGGTGGGGGGCGCAGTCTCTTGATTTTATCTGCCAGGCTGGCGTTCCCAGTTCCCAGTATTGGCCGATGCAGAGCGTAAACAGGGGCAATGACAACAGTAATACATGGGAAAATGCTAAGCTCCATCGCTGTCTTGCGGGCTGGTATGATTTGGACCGTGAACTATACGATCGGCATTTGACTTTCGATCAGGTGGCTACCCTGCTTTTATCGCGTATTCCTGTTGTCGGGGATTTCCACTGGTGGGGCCACAGCGTTTGCTTGCTCGATCTCGTTGAACCGGAACCAGGCTCCTTTGGTGTTCGCATCCTCAACAGTTGGGGCGATAGGTGGTCGGATCGTGGCATGGGCGTCCTCAAGGGAAGCAGGGCTATTCCTGACAGTGCTACAGCTCCTCGACTTGTTACTTCTTCAACCAATTAAGGCCTACCATTTTTCAGAACAGGTATCTATCCTGTTAATCATCTGGACATTTGTACCCTGTCAGCGGTGGCCGGGTACGGTGTCACTGACTTAGAGGATGATTGAAATGAAAAGGACTCTTCTTGCTGGTTTAATCGCTGTTCTGCTGGTTTCCCATGCCCATGCTGGCTGGCGATTCTCCCGGACTTCCTCCTGCTCAGGTGGCTCCTGTTCCGTGGCTCCAGTGGTCTGCACGAACGGCAATTGCACCGCATCAGGGCCAGTCTATCAGGCTCCTGTTGCCTATCCCGTGCAACAGGCCTATCAGTCGGTCTATCCGGTGGTATCTGCTCCTATTGTCCAGCCAGTAACAACTCCAATCGTCTTCCCTGTCGCGGCAGGGTGTGTCAATGGTCGCTGTTCCCGATAACCCAGAGGTGAAAAATGACTGAAGCTCAGATTATACAATTGGTTGACTCGATTTTCCAGTTTGGATCCAGGTGCAAACTGTTGGCTCCAGTGATCCCGATGATCAAAAGCGTAGCAGACCTTGCCCTGCCAACCGTGATTAAAGCATGGGTGGGACTGGATCCTAAAGCAGTCGTGGACAAGCTTTTTACACTCCTGGAAACGCACGTTGGGCACCCCTCCATGGTGTTCTGCCTCCAGGTCCTCAATAGGGCTGTAGATGCTGCCTTGCCCGTCCTGCTGGCCGGGATTCTGGGCATGGGGGAAAGCTCCGACAGTGTTGTCCATGGTCCTGTCAGTGTTTCAATTGATTTTGCCGACTGATCCGGAAAACAGGGGGCCGGGTACTTGCCCGGCCCTTTTTCCATTCAGGGGGAACCATGCTGGAATCCATCCAGATCGGCAAAATTTATCTGGATAATGGAGGTATCCGGGTGAGATGTTGCGGATTCGTGACGTGCGGCCAAACGCAGCGGGAAATGGTCCTTTATCAATATCCTAACCGTAAATTATACACGCTTCCTGCTTCATGTTTCGCTGCGAGATTCTTGGAAAAAAAGAAGCCTGAAGGGAATCCCAACATCCCTCCAGGCTAATCGGCCTCGGTTATTCCAATCTTATCAAAAGGAGAATGGATGGCCGATAGAAAATGGACACGCGAGCAACTGCTTGACCTTGAAATACCAGACGCGATTTGCGACTGCGATTCATCACCTACCCATGATGCAACGGGTTCACCTTTTTACCCTCCCTGCAAGCACCAGCGCGAATACGCTCCCGACGGCCTCAGCCCTGAAGAGTGGTACAGCCAATTTCCGGACACAGCGCGAACTGATCAGAGCAATCGTACCGAATGGGCTTGGCTCCTGTTGCTAGCTTTTGGCAAAGAGATTGAAGATCGAACCGAGTTGGACCGACCATTTAAAACTCTCAAACGGGAAACCAGAATCAAGGTCCTCAGGCGGCGATATAAGGAGGGTCTAAGCCTCTGGCATCCAGAGGATCAGATTGACATGCCGAGCGCGGGAGTAGAGGCCACAGGACGCAAAAAGAACATCAGCGGGGACGTTATTTTCAAAGGAGAGAAGAAACACCAATGAACCTGACATCGAAAGACCATGCCGACCTGAAAAGGTTGGAAAAGGAGATTGCTGAAGGCCTGCCTACTTTTCTAAGGATAGGGCGGGCATTGTCGGAGATCAATGAAAGAAAGTTGTACAGAATTTCCCATGAGACATGGGAATCTTACTGCGAGGAACGATGGCAGATAAGCCGAAACTATTCCTATCGACTGATGAACGCAGCGGAAAAGGTAGACGCTATCTCGGTCAAAATGTTGCCGCGCGGCAACAAAACGGACGACAGTCCTGTCAGGCAATCGTCCATGCCAAAAACAGAAATGGACGCAAGGCGAATGCCCGCACCACCACCCGCACCACCCGACGCGAAGCGGTTTGCCGATCTCACCCACGAGGAACAACTGGAGGAGTTCCTACGGGATGAGGAAGAACTGGATAGCGAGGATGACCAGCATCAGACGCGAAACCTGGAGCAACGTCGATACGACTCCGCGAGGAAGCACTATCTGACAATGATGAAAAAACTGGAAGGCATCGAAGGAATGCAAGAACCTTTAAAAATTTTCGCTTCTGGATGGTCAGCGGTTGACAGAATTGCCCGATCAGCCGGATTGAATTAAACTGCGACTCCTACCTCCGGGACCGCCAGTACATCCGGGTTTACTCCTTTACCGGGCGTACTGGCCTACCGGCGATTCTGGACACCCGAAAGTTAGTAATCATAAGCATAAAAAAAACCGCCCCCCAACAAGGGGAGCGGCTCAGTAATCAGCTGAAGAACCGGGCTTCACGATTCTCCTTCATCATTTTTAAGACATACCTGTTCAATTGTCAACCTCTTCTCTCTGACACCATTTTGACACTATTCCACGGCTTGACACTTAAAAAATAGGCGTTTTCGTACGAAAAACAGAACCATTGACAGCGAAGTCATTTCGGCGCATCATCATATCATACAAGGGGATAAAGAGATTTTCGCAACGCGGATGAGTCGCCTGTTAACCGGTTTGTTGTAGGTTCGAGTCCTACTCGGGGAGCTTCTTCAAACCGCTACAGGGCCAGCAGTTACGACGATCTTCCTCCCCTTCCCAACGCAACGACGAAGCCAGAAAAGTAGTGTCACTGACACTAATCGGTCATGAAGCACCTTCCGAAACTCTGCATCCATCAAAAGACTAACCGGTGGTACATCCGGCTGGATCAACGGTTTTTCTATCTGGGTAAAGTGGATCAGGTCAGCGAGGCAGAGGCTGAGGCGGCACGGCTTGAGCTGATTCGCCGGCACCAGAATCAGCAGGTGGTCCGGGTCCACCTTCACACATCGATAGACGACCTAATCGCCCTTTACCTGGAACAGGTGGTGGAGGTCCGTTACAGGAGGTCCGATGGTTCTGCCACCAGCGAGGTCCAGAATCATGTCATGGCGTTCAGGCCATTGCATCGGCTCTATGGATCGACGCAGGCCAGCCAGTTCGATGGCATGGCTCTTGAGTCTTTGCAAAAAGCGATGGCCGGAAATGAATGGAAGACTCTCACGGAACTCGCTCACAAAAACAGTCGTCCGTGGTGCTGCAGTCAGATCAATAAACACATCGCCAGAATCCGCAAGATGTTTCGTTGGGCAGGACAGCGCAAACTGATACCCGCTACTGTCCCCTCCGAGTTGGCATTGGTGGAGGCTCTTCGTCCCGGACAACATGGCACCTACGAGCCAGAGGAAATCGGCCCGGTTCCGCTGTCGGTCGTGGAAGCTACCCTGGCACAATGCTCTTCCACGGTCGCGGACATGATCCGGCTCCAGCTCCTGACCGGCTCCAGACCGGGGGAGATTTGCTCCCTGACTCCCGATCAGATAGACCAGACCGGAACGCGGCTGGAAGCCATTACCAAAGGCATTTTCGCCCTTCCTGCAGGATGCTGGGCAATCCTGCCCCCTCAACATAAAACTGCCCACCGGGGAAAAAGCCGGGTGATTCCGTGCGGGCCAAAAGCAATCGAAGTGCTACGACGATACCTGCCACGGGATGCGGGAAAAAATGTGTTCGTGCCAGCGGAGTTGAGAAAATCCCGCCCCAGGTCAAAAAAGCGGTTCGGCTTGTCCTATTCCACCAGCGCTTACGCTGCTGCCGTGACCGTGGCGGCGAGAAAAGCCGGTGTACCTCACTGGCACCCTCACCAGCTCCGGCACACGGCTTCAACGCTCCTATCAAGGGAATTCGGCGCAGAGGTCTCGCGGGTGGTATGCGGCCACTCCAGTTTGTCTGCTACGTCGGTTTATGTGGAAAGAGACCTGAAAGCGGCTTTTGAAGCGATTGCTAAAATAGGTTGATAGCAAAAAAAAGGGGTCCCGGCAACGAGCCGGAACCCCTTCTGAAACGGTAGCTGATATCTAACTTAAAGATCTTCTTCAAAAGTGGCAATACTTACTTTGAGAGCCTTGGCCAGTTTCTGCACACTGCTGAACAGCGGCTGCCTGACCCCTGATTCGTAGCGGCTGATAGACATCTGTTCCACTCCGGACATCAGGGAGAGTTTGTATATTGATAGCCCTTGCTTCTGTCGCAGTTCGGCGAGGTGTTGTCCAAACGTTCGGGGCTGTTTTTTCATGGTTACATTGCTTTCTTGATGTAATGGTCCAGATTCAATAGCCTATCACATTCAGCAATGTAATAGGCGTTATCTTCGTCGCTGGTTTCGATCTCGGCTATCATGGCCGATCTGTTTTTTGCTGCTTTTTCGATCAGCCTTAATTCTTTAGACCGGCTTTCCGCTGCGACTATCTGGCAGGTCCATCTGTCTGACCATTTCCGAGCCAGCTTTTCCAATATGTGTCGGTGTACTGAATAATCTGCTTTCATTTCATTCCCCTTTCGTGTAAAAATCGAACCTAAAAAAAACACTTTTCCGGCAACACTCCGGGTTACTCTTTGTCGCCCCGGCCAGATGACCGGGGGCGAACCTGTTCAAGTTAGTTGTTTTCCGCTGAATCATTTTTTTTGGCTTGCCGAATCTGTTCCAGCAGATCAGCTAATTTTGCAATCTGGATTTGGACTAGGACATTGTTCAGGGCTTCAATCGTTTCGCTCACTTCGTTCATCTTTCATTCTCCTGTTTGGTTTGCGTTTGTCTCACACCTGTATACTAGCCTCTGGTCTGGTAGTAGTCAATAGTCTTTTAAGAAAATCTTTTCTTTTTTTTTCTGACCTGCACCCGCCCCTAATCGATAGTGTACAATGGTTCAGTATAAACCCCGCAAAAATAGGGAGGAATCTGGTTGCGGTGCTGCATATACCAGCAGCTGCACCGGAATACGCTGGAGGGTCGCCGCATGAGTCTGGATGAGGTTATCGGGATTGTCGCGGAATTTGTCCGGCAAAACTATCAGGATTTCCCGGAAGAATTGCGGGTCACGATGCGATCCGGGAAACAAATCCGACTACCGATTCCGGTGGTCCTGCAATCACCACCAGTCAAGGTGGCTCCAGCTGCTTCAGAAGAACCAGAGGCACCAGAGGAAGAGTGGATACCCTTCCAGCCCAGCCCTTTCCAAAGGGGAATCCTGAAGGCTCTTGAGGGCAAAGCGTATCGTACCGATGCTCTTGGCGCTGTCGTGGGAGACAGGGGCCGCCTCTTCAAAAAACATGGCCTCCGGGAGCTGGTTGACCGTGGCCTAGTATGCCACTCCACCTATCACGGCTACTACCGCCCGGACTCCCCTCCTGCCGGAATCGAAATTGTCTGATTTTTAGGCTGGTTCCTTTTAGTTCCAGTTTAGTTCCTGTTAGTTCCTGTTAGTTCCTGCAATGTCGGCTATCCATGCCGTATGTTGCGGGAACTGCTGGTTTTTACGGGGAACTAAGTTGGTACTAACTATGCACCCAACTTGCATCCGTGATGCCCTTGCAAACGTGGAAAATGAATCCATGTCAACTGGAGGGCCGCTGCATGATCGACGTGACGCAGGAAAAACTGATTCCCCTTTCTCGCGCTGCTCGCCAGCTCGGTTGCAGCTGGGCGGCTGTCAGGGCCATGATTCAGCGCGGGGAGCTGGAAGGGGTCTATGTGCGAGGAAAAATCAAGACTTCGCTGGAGGCCGTGGCAAGGTCCGTGCGGCCATATCAACCTGGCACCAGGTTGCAGATCGCACGCGGCACGCGGTCCCGTACCAAGTCGATCCTGAAGCGGTTGGGGGTTGAGTGATGTCAATCGTTGAGGTTTACGGCGGAAATGGAGCATCCTGCAATGGCGCTCGAGTCTCTCCATTTTGGATGACGGGCAAGGATTTCCTCAATTTCCTTTTCATGCATCTTCAGGACATGAAGCTGCATAACCCCTTCGCTGACAAGAAGCATGTTGGCGATAAAGTAGAAATCGTTGGACATGAGAGTCTCGATTAATTGTCCTTGGGGTCTTTCGGCCACAAGCCTTCTTCAACCAAAACCTTTTTCAGGATCAGGTGGACCTGCCATTGCAATGGCCGTTCGTTTATCTCTGCGAGCCGAGAAAGGGCGTCGTAGAGATCCACCGGAAAGGAAATGGTCCTTCGCGGCTTGTGTCGATCAGTAGTGTCACGCTTCTTTGCCATGCAGTTAATCATGTCATACCTCGCAAGGGCTGGGCAAGAGATATTATAGCAATGAAGTGACATGTATTGGAAGACTACAAAATATTATTACATGTTTTTATCTTTTCCTGTTGACTGGTGGCATGCCACACGCTAAAACTAATGTAGGCAACCAAACAACCGCAACAACGCAACAGTAATCAGCGAAAGGACACGACCAATGAACGCTATTTGCATCCCGAATTCAGCAGTAAAGAAGGACGTTGACCCCGTACTCGATAACGAGAATTTCGGTTATCGCTGGGTCCGTGTAGACCAGTCACGCAGCGAGTACACCAGCGCGGACTGCATGTATCACACGCAGTTCGGACCGAGGATCAGGCTGTTCAAGATGAACGGCAGGTGGTGGGCCGACATGCAACGGAAGGGCCTGAATGAGTGGTGCAGCTTTGTCACGACATGGCCCTGGTACTCGGCTGAAGAAGCATTGCAGGCTATCGAACTCCACTGGATGGACCTGCCTGATTGGGTAAGCGGAAACTAACCAGACTCCTTGTAGCAGGGGGCACGCCCAGCCCCCATTTTTTCGAAAGGGTGAAGACATGTTTTGGATGCACGAATCAGACTTCTGTCATAGGCACGACGAACATTGTGACGATGGGGTCTGCCCTCGTTGTGCTGAGGAGTTCAATCGCCGGATGGAAACACCGCCACCAGCGAAGGCACCAGAGCCTGCGAAGGCATGGGATGAACCGTACCGCTGTCACGATTGCCAAGCCCTGATTGGGTTTGACGGCTATTGCTCGCCATGTCTGGCGGGACTTTTGGGCGAGTGATTATTGGACTACCCTCGTGGTTCTTTTATTTCTCATGGCGGGACTAGGTTAAACCGATGGCAACAAAGAGGCGCCACGGGGGGGACAGCGCCGGGGGGGAGGGTAATGACTCCCTCCCGGTTTTTTAAAAGGAGACGGACCGTGAGTGAACAGTGTCAAAACTGTAGGTTTTTTTGTTGCAGAGACAACGGGATTTTCTCATCGATTGGTTTCAACCTCGTCAGCGTGGAAAGCCTACAAAAAAGGATTTTTTAACCATTTAAAGGAAGGAGTCTAAGCATGATCTGGGATTTTTTGGTCGTGGGATTAGTCAGCGGCGGCGTGGGGTATTTTGTCGGTTTATGGTCCTGCTACTGGTGGTGTAAAAGTGTTATTCACTGGCAGGAGCGGACCATCGAAGAACTCACCGACGCGAATTTTAGGCACTAACAGCAATCAACCATAAAGGGTAAAAGTCATGAGCAAGTTCGGGTTCAAAAAAGCAATCAAGTCACAATCCAAGCTACGTCTGGCCTTGATCGGCCCATCGGGGAGCGGCAAGACCTACACGGCACTTGTAGTAGCATCTGGACTGGGACAGCGGGTGGCCGTGATTGACACGGAGCACGGCAGCGCGTCGAAGTATGCGGACCTATTCGGGTTCGACGTGCTGGAGCTGGATTCCTTCCATCCTCAGACGTACTGCGAGGCAATCGCAGCAGCAGAGGAAGCGGGATACGATTGTCTGGTGATTGACAGCCTTTCGCACGCATGGGCAGGTAAGGACGGAGCGCTGGAGCAAGTGGACAAAGCTCAGGCCCGGATGCGATCTCCCAACAGTTTTACGGCATGGCGAGACGTGACACCCATGCAACAAAAATTGGTGGATTCTATGGTCCAATCCAAGATGCACATCGTCGCCACGATCCGCAGCAAAATGGACTATGTGCAGGATAAGGACGAGCGCGGAAAGACCATCATCCGCAAGGTTGGCATGGCTCCCGTTCAGCGCGACGGGCTGGAATATGAGTTCGATCTTGTGGGAGACATCGACGTAGACCACCGGCTGGTTGTCACCAAATCACGTATCCCTGCTTTGGCCGACGCGGTGATCCTCAAGCCGGATACCAGGCTGGCCGAAACCCTATTGCAGTGGCTCAACTCCGGGAAGGCTCCTACCCCTGTACTACGACAGCCAGAGCAGCAACCAGCAGCACCAGCGCCAGCGGGTGAAGAGGTTGTCCCTCTATCTGGTGAGCAGTTTACCGAGATTAAGGACCTGATCGAATATTTTGGCAAGCCTGTAGTTCAGCAGACTGTTTTCGATTTGTTTCAAAAAGACAGTCTAAAGCAGCTGGTCCGCGCTCAAGGTGAACGACTGATTGAACACCTCCGGGAGCGGATGGCCATTGAGCAGGAAGGCGAGGCAATTGGCGAACTGGAGGTCCCGGCATGATCTGCCTAAAACCTATTTGCCAGCGATGCAACGGGAGGGGGCTAATCACTGTATTGGTCCCCTATGTGCGTCCCGGTCTGATCCAGTTCACCCCACCACCATGGACCAAGGGATCTATCGAGCCGATCCCTATCGCCGGATACCTGGATAGTCGGGATTGTCCTGAGTGCAGATCACAAAAAGCAGCGAGTTGAGGAATCTAACCATAGGAGCTAAGTAGATGACAGCGACGATGACAGCAAAACCGGCCAACACTTACAGGACTCTTCCCATCACGTCACTTCGATTTGGTGGGGAGACCCAGGCACGGGCGGCAACATGTGCGGAAACCGTCAAGGAGTATGCCGATGCCCTCCAGAGCGGGGCGAAGTTTCCTCCCGTGATCGTGTATCACGACGCGCTAAATCTGTATTACGTGGGCGATGGCACCCACAGAGTCATGGCCACACTGGAAACAGGCGGTCTGACGATTGAATGCGAAGTGAGACAGGGAGGGCTGATCGAGGCCAAGAAATACGCCTGCAGCGCGAACAAATCGCACGGATTGAAGCGGACCAATGCCGACAAACGGAAAGCCGTGGTGATGTACTGGGAACTGGTGAAGGATGAGAATCCCCGGCCAAGTAATACGGCAATCGCCGATTGGTGTGGGGTTGTGGAATCTTTTGTTAGGAAAGTGATTAAAGAAAAAAAGGAAGATCCTAAATTGACTTCGCACAAAGCGAAGTCGACGGTAGGTAAAGACGGTCGAACAATCAACACGTCGAACATTGGCAAGAACACGAAACCCGATCCTAAACCCGAACCCGATCAGGAGTCAGAGGACGCAATTGACTCCGAGCCAGAGGCGGAGCCAGAGGCGGCACCGGAACCAGGTGCAATCATGTTGGATAGTGCTGGCCATGCCGTACCAGAGCGGTTGAGGCAGGTATTTGAACAGGTGGCCGAATGGCATGAAATCAAAAACATCTTTAACGGCCTAGCCAAGAAGATCCACGACATGGCCTCCCATCCCTCCGGGAGCGGTAAGTTACTCCGGATGATGTGCAATAGCGAGGGCAGCGCAGCGAAACAGAATTGGCGAATTAGAGACCTATCGAACGTCAAGAACGCTATCAGGTTCAGCAAGCCTTTTTCGATCTGCCCTAAATGCGCTGGGCAGGACAAGCCTGATTGCAACGGTTGCAGCGGCGCGGGTTGGGTATCGGAGACCAACTGGGTGGGGGCGAGCGACGATTTGAAATCTAGGTTGGAGGTCGTGAGATGAGACTGAGGAAGTACCAGCAGGAAGCCATAGCATCAATCGAAACACAACTGGAGCAGCACGATTCCACGCTCCTTGAACTGGCTACGGGATGCGGTAAAACCGTTGTTTTTTGCACGCTCGCCGATAGATGGAGAAACCACCTAGCCCGGCCCGGTCGTGTGCTGGTGGTAGCTCACCGGGAGGAACTCATTGAACAGGCAGCGGAAAAAATCCGGGAGATAACCGGCGAACATCCGGACATCGAAATGGGGCAATATCGGGCGGTTGCCTGCAATACTCTCGGTAGTCCTTACGTTGTGGCCAGTATCCAGACCCTATCCTCTGTTGGCAGGATCAGCAGGTTTCCCCGAGATTATTTTAGTTTAATCATCATCGACGAAGGGCATCACGCGGCGGGTGAAAGCTATCTGAAAATGTTGGGCTATTTTTGCAATTACAAGCTGTTGCTGGTGACGGCAACACCCAAACGCCACGACAAAAAAGGGCTGGACGGGATCTGTTCTACCATCTCCTATCAGTACGGCATTGAGGATGCAACCGAGGCGGGCTACCTGGTTCCGATCCATCAACAGGTGGTGAAGGTCGATGGGTTGGACTTTTCAAAGGCCCGGAGTGTGGGCGGGGATTTTAATGCCGGGGATCTTGATCGGATTCTCAATGAAGAGAAGCCATTGCACGAGATGGTGGCCAGTTCTTATGAAATCGTCGGCAAACGCCCTACCCTCTGGTTTGCTGCCAGCGTGAACCACGCCAAAAGCCTTGCCCTGGTACTGGAACGCTATACCGAATTCGGGCGGGTGGAATACCTATCCGGCAATACAGACAAACTGCGGAGGCGGGAAATTATCTCCAAGTACAAGGAAGGAAAAATCCAGCATTTGCTTAATTGCGGGTTATTTCTTGAAGGCTTTGACGCTCCCACGACAGCGGCGGTAGTGATGGCACGACCTACCAAGAGTCTTCCCCTTTATACGCAGGTATTGGGGAGAGGAACCAGAGTTTTGCCCGGAGTGATTGAGGGGATTGAGTGCCCTGATCAACGTCGGCGGGCGATTGCTGCGAGTGGCAAGCCGGATGTATTAATCATCGACTTCGCTGGTAATGCCGGAAGGCACAAGATCGTCACGGCAACGGACGTACTATCCGGAGAAACCAGTCCGGAAATAATCGAATATGCTGGCCAGCTGCTTAGGGGAAGCACGAAGCCAGTCGGGACCAAGGCAAACCTGTTACGCAGCCAACTGGAGCTTGCCCTGATCTCTCAGGAGCAATCCAGACTCCGGGAAATCGAGAGGGCAGCATCGGAAAAGATGAAAGGCGTGAAGGCAAAAGCCAGTTACCAGACCTACTCGGTTTCCCCTTTCCAGAAGGAATATAGAAGGCTGACCGACATACCTCTGGCACCAGGAAAGGAGCAGCCAACAGAAAAGCAGGTGAAGTACCTAATTCACCTGTTTCAAGAAGCGGGAGACTCGAAAAGCATGGAAGAAATTTACAAAATGGGCAAGAGGCTGGTCTCGTTCCACATTGGCAGACTGGTAAAGGAGCTAGAAAAATGAGCAGCGAGATTTTAACCACCGAGCGATTGCTGGGAATCCTGAAAAGCCGGGGGCTGTACCTGCACCTAACACCGATGGAAAAAGTTGAAGTGGGACCGATGAATCATCAGCAGAGAACGCCTGTTTTGATGGATGTAATCAATATTCAGGAACATTACGACAGGCTTTATGACATACTGATCCAGCTACCACCAGGAACGATATACAAGCCAACAGGGAAGGAAAAATTTTCATGAGCAAGCCAACAAAAGAAGAGTTCAGTCTCCTGCTTCAACAGAAATTGGAAGGCATTTTATTCCGTGGCTTTTTTGCAGAAACCAGCGATAAAACCCTTTTTGTTATCCGGAGATACGAAAGAGAAATGCAATCAAAATTCGGCGAACTCTATGACCTGCTTTTCCCCCATGTGATGGAAAAGCCAGCGCCGATCACTCCAGCATCAACACCAGCGGCACCAGCGAAACAAACATTATCACCAGCTACGCCAGCGCGACCAAACGGCAACGGGTATCACATGAACGGGAAGAACTAGGCTTTTTTTTTTTTTTTTAAAGGAAAATTGCAATGTCAACGATTAACGCAGCAGCACCAGAGGTTATGATCGCGCCATCAGCCAGACGGATTTCCCGGCCTGTTTTGGTGGCTCTGGATCGGATTTTGGAAATTCTTGAAGACCTTCCCAGTCATGACCAAACTGTCGTGCAAAATATTTTGCCGAAAATGTGGAAAAATTGTGAGATACAGTCTTTCCCCGTTTCATCAATTACACTACAGTAATTGTACAAGTAAACCCATATAGGCTCCCGGTTGAGCGAAGACAGCGTCATCTCAGGCAGTAAGGCTCCGGCACCCTGCGACGCAACGGACGAAAAGACAATACCAGGACGGCTGGGCGGTTCCTTGAATCGCCCAGCAGACACCCGCCTGGGGAAACGGAATCGACGAGATGGGGTTGGGCATCGAGGCAGGCACTGGCGGCCCCCTGAAAGATCCGGAGTACCGTGCTAAAAACCCGACGCGATACACCCGTAAGCTGGTTTGCTGCACCTGCAACAGGGTGCAGTATGCCCTCGCTTAACCCCGAAGCTACTAAGGAAATCTTGACCAAACGGAAACAAGTATCCAACAGACAGGGATAGAACAAATGGACTTTAACTGGAGACTGATTGCCAGACGGTTTTTGCAAAAACTGAAACGATTGCAATCCCGATTGAACAAATACGAAAAAATCATTGAGGATCTTCAGACCCGGATTGAAGAACTGGAGGAATCCGTCGAGATCAACGGCGGGGATCTGGATTACCTGATCGACCAGATGGAGGAGGAGGAGGACATCATTACGACACATTTGACCCCTCCGCCAATTGAACCATGAACGCCGCTAACTTAATCGGCACACTGAAGCGGCTGGGGTTTGGCTTGCGGTCGGAATATCAGGATGGCTGGAGGCTCACGTTGCGAGGTGACCCGACTTTACTTCCAGAGCCGTTGCGGGTGTTAATCGCGGACAACAAGGACGCCCTTTTGGATCATCTCTGGCAAGAACAGCCAGTCAGCGCGGGGCCGAACTGGGATCGAGTTGGGGGTCCGGTGGAGCTGGAAGAGGTCTATTACCTAAGTTGGGATGACGACAGGAAAATCGCGGTGAGTCGTGCGGCGGTAGACGCGATAATCGACCACAACAGGAGGCATAATGGGCGCAAAAATAAAGCTGGGTGATGGATGCGGTTATGTTTTCTTCAAGTCTCTCTTGGCCATGAGGCGATTACCTGAGCCAGTGGAAGAATACAAATTCCACCCAAAACGACGCTGGCGAATGGATTTCGCATGGCCTGATCAAAAGATCGCCTTGGAGGTGGAAGGCGGTGTTTGGTCCGGCGGTCGACATACCAGGGGGTCGGGATTCATCAAGGACATGGAGAAGTACAACACTGCGACCCTGATGGGCTACAGGTTAATCAGGGTGACACCGCAACAAATGGGCACTGGTGAGGCGGTCGAACTGGTGGAACAGCTACTAGGAGGGGGCGATGGCAGCACGGGGAAAATTGCTACCAGCAACTAAGAAGGCCAAGGTTCTGGCCATTGCAAGGGCAGCATTTGGCCTGCGGTCTTTTACCTTCGAGGCATTGGCGGTCGAGTGCTGGAAAAGGAATCCAAAAGATTTTGGCCTTAAGGGATTTGACCTCCCGGACGTGCGGAAGGTCGCGGTTTGTGTGATGGGCAGACGTGGGTTGGTTTCTCTCGGTGTAATGCAGCAGTGGGACCATACGAAGCGGTATCAGTGTATTTAAGGAGCAGGCATGGTGACAGCAGCAGTAGGGCGGGCGATGGTCGAAAAGGCCAACGAATGGCGGACCGAATGCCTTGCGAGAGCGTACAACGCGGGATCGGATGCGAGATTGGCGGGAGAGACAAAAGACGATAACCCTTACACCGATCCAGACATGCGCAAAAAATGGCTGGAAGGTTGGGACGACGTTGCCACCTGGTGGGGGATCGACGCAAGGTGGCCGATTAAACCCCTGCCATTTGTGATCAGGAGGCAGGGATGAGTCAATCCGAGCTGGTGGACATTGACGGTGATTGGCTGATCTGCTCGCCACGGGAGCCACGATTCGCGGAGTACGGGAAGACTTCAAAGGTGGAGATCATGTCCAACTGGGAAGAAATCAAGGCGGCACCGCGAAGGGCACAAGCAGTCCATGCAAAGTATTTCGACGCGGAATGCCCGCCGATACCCGATCTGGTGGTCACCAGGGCAACTGGCCTCCTGACCTTGCTGGAATCCCGGCGAAAGCTGCCTCCAACGTGTGTAACCGGGACGGTGGATGCGACGGTTGCTGTAGAGTGGCACAGGCTTCCGGATGATGACCGGAACCTGCAATTTATCAGCATCGACGTTTATCCGGATGAATATGAAGTCTGCGTGATTTACTGCCAGCCTGCCCCGAAAAAAGGCAAACCATGGCAGGACAAGAAGCCGACTGAGTTGTACAGGATCACGAACCTGGAAGAGTTTTTAAAGGTGGCGACAGATGACAACGGAAATTGAACTAATCGCGGAGATGGCTGATTTTATTTATACGACGGTCCCTACTTGTTTTTGCCATGCACGCCATTGCAGCAAATGCGAAACCTGGGAGCGGGCGAAAAAGTTGGTTGATACTGCCGGAGTGTTCGCAGATTTAAAAACTCCTCGTGGCTCCGGCGGCAAGAAACCACCGCAAGGCGGCTCAAGTACAGCACCGCCATGGCCTCCGCAGGATACGCCACCAAAGAAAAAGGTTTGCCGTTTTTTTTATCGCGGCGAAGGCAAACCTGATCCAGTGCCGGACGATGCTTTCAGCGATAGCATCTCTTGGCAGGGTGGACCCGAA
>Ga0207959_1000026_pt1 | contig 49450 bp, 85 predicted proteins | sample CryBogCBH20Aug07_FD_184609 | JGI IMG/M metagenome (GOLD analysis project Ga0207959, IMG submission 184609) | Freshwater microbial communities from Crystal Bog, Wisconsin, USA - CBH20Aug07 (SPAdes) (version 2) | ecosystem: Environmental > Aquatic > Freshwater > Lake | place: Crystal Bog... | reverse complement strand
CAGATGTATATAATGGTGAAAAAGTTAAGTATTCACTAAAAACTCCACAAAATAAAAGAACAGGTCGTGATCTTGATGCTTCAAAGGCTGCATACAAAGAAGAAGTAGAAATTGAAGAAGGTAAAGAATGTGAAGAGTGTGGTAAAAGCTCATGTGGTTGCGGAGATAAAAAAAAAGGTCTTAGAAAACTACTTCTAGGTGATAAAAAAGAACCTATCAAAGAAGCAGTTGATGATATAGAAGACGAACATGACATGGTTCGCAGAGAATTAAATGCTATTATTGACAAAGCATCAATGATGTTAAAGCATTTAGATTCATCAGAGCATATTGAACCATGGGTTCAAGCAAAAGTCGCAAATGCAAAAGGAATGATTTCTGGTTGTCATGATTATATGATGTATGGTGAAGAAGTTGAAATTTTTGAAACTAAAAATAAATATCGTACTGCTATGGGATATGATAAAGATGATAAACCAACAGGTGGAATTCAAGTTCGTAGTAACAGACAAGCTTTAAAATTATTAAAAAAATTTCATCCTGATAAAGAAGAAAGAGTAACTGTAAGACTTTTTAAAGGAGATCCAACAGGCGAAGGTAAGATTTCTCATAGTAAACTTGCTAAAGAAGAAGTTGAAGAGCTTGATGAGATTGGTAATACTGCAAAAGGTAGAACAGCATTAAAAAAATATATTGAAAAAAATGTTGCTGGTAAAGAAGCATTAGATAAAGAATATGCACTTTCTCATGAAAAAAGAGAAAAACATGGTGCTGCTTTCTTTAAAGCAGTTAAACAACATGAAAAAGGTGCAAGAACAAAAGATGAAGTTGAACAATTACGTGGTCCACATGAAAAGGCACAAAAAAAAGAACAACATCTTTTTAAAAAAGTAAGAAGTAGAGATGCTGGTCAAATTGCTGCTCAAAAAAGAATTGACACAAAAGGTAAAAACTTTATAGGAGATGAACCTACTTCATCAAAAAGAAAAGTTGATGCAACAGGTAAAGGCGTTAGAGAAGAAACTGTTAATGAGGTAATTACTTCAAAGACTTCAGTTTCTGATATTATTCATGATTTTATTCATTCTGACAATCCAAAGTTTGCAGGAAAGTCAAAAGAAGAACGTAAAAGAATGGCATTAGGTGCTTATTATGCAAAGCATCCAGAAAAGTCAGTTAAAGAAGCACAAGCCGTTGAGCCATTAATTGGTGAAAGCGGAAAAAAGAAAAAAGCTAAAAAAGAATCAGGTCCAGATGGAGCAATTAGACCATCTGGTGATGTTCCAAACACAACACAAAATGTAAAGTCAGACACAGGATACTCAATATGATTTTCAAATTTCTAGGACAAGAAATTGATATTAATACTACAGCAAATAATGTTTACAACAGTAACCTTGTTCGTGTTGTAAACACAGGAAGTTCTAATACTGTATTACTTCAAAAATATTCTAATGGCCAAACATATACATCAACATCTATTGTTGGTGGTGCTGAACTTGTAATTGAGAAACAAACAACAGATCTTTTAGTTGGATCAAATATGAGAGCAACTCCAGTAGCATACAGATACTAAGGCAAAAAGAAATGAAACTTATAACAGAATTAACAGAAGAAACAACTTATATTACCGAATTAAACGAAAGCGGTAAAAAAGATCATTTTATAGCTGGTCGTTTCATAACAGCAGAAGAAACAAATAAGAACGGAAGAAAATATCCAAAGCCTGTTCTAGAAAAAGAAGTTGATAGATATATTCGTGAAATGATCAATACAAAAAGAGCATTAGGTGAACTTAATCATCCTCAAGGCCCAACTATTAATTTAGACAGAGTTTCACATATGATTACTGAACTAAAATGGGACGGTAATTATGTTAATGGTAAAGCAAAGATAACAGAAACTCCAATGGGAGAAATTGTTAAGGGTCTTCTTGAAACAGGATGGCAACCTGGAGTTTCTACACGTGGTATGGGGTCATTAAAAGAATCAAATGGTGCTATGATTGTTCAACCAGATTTCAAACTATCCACTGTAGATATTGTTTCAGATCCTTCAGGTCCTGGGTGTTTTGTTAATGGAATTATGGAAAATGTAGAATGGATATATGATCCAGTAAAAGGAACATGGCACGAAGAACAGCTTCATGAGACAAAGAAAAGAATTAATAAAATGTCAATTAAAGAGATTGAAGAAAAGAAATTCGCTATTTTTGAAGAATATATCACATCTTTAGCGGTAAAAAATCTTAAAGTATAAATAATTATAAATTTTCAATAAGGAGAAATTTCTAATGGCTAACCTAGAACACGAAACAGAATTTGAAGACGTAGTTGATTCTGCTGAAGAAGTAGTTGAAAACGAAGTTTCAGAAGATGTAGAAAATGTTGATGAGGATACAATTGCTGCTCAATCAATTAAGGCACATAAAACTGCTGATGCTTCTTCAAAATCTGGAATGATGAAGGACGTTATGGGCGCTATGGCTGGAATGTCTAAATCAGATCTTCTTGATTTCTTCAATAAGACTATGGCACAATTTGGTCCAGGCAAAGATTATGGTGTTGGTGATAATTCTGCTAAGAATTCATCTTCAATTGATATGAATCCTTCACATGCAGTTTCAGGTAAAGCACCAAAAACTGCCTATCCAATGCCAAAACTAGATTCAAAAAATAATTGGGCAGAAGACGTTGAAGAGATGTTTTCTAATGATGAATTAACTGAAGAGTTTAAAGAGAAGGCAACTACTATTTTTGAAGCTGCCGTTAATGCACGTATCACTACTGAAATTGTTCGTCTAGAAGAAGAGTTTGAAGCTGCTCTAGAAGAGCAAGTCAATGTAATTTCTGAAGATCTTTCAACAAAAATTGAAACATATTTAGACTATGTTGTTGAGAACTGGATGAAAGAAAATGAGGTTGCTATTGAATCAACTCTACGTAACGAAATTATGGAAGAGTTTATTGGTGGTCTAAAGAATCTTTTTGCTGAACATTATATTGATGTTCCAGAAGATAAGATTGAAGTTCTAGAGGCTCTTGCCGCAAAGGTAGATACTCTTGAAAACAAACTTGATGAAGCAATCACTGAAAATGTTGAACTAAAAAGCATTTTAGCAGAAGAAGCAAAAGTTGATATTTTCAATGAGCTTGCTGCTGATCTAGCTCTTACTCAGCAGGAAAAGTTTGCTGCACTTGCAGAAGGTATTGAGTTTGATGGTAATTTAGAAACTTTCACTAGAAAGCTTGAAATTATCAAAGAGAACTATTTTGTAAATAGCTCTGTTCATACTTCAAATATTGTTGAAGAGACTTTTGAAGGTGAAACTGGCGGCGAAGTCGTTTCAGTAGATCCAAACGTGAACCGTTACGTTAAGGCTCTATCAAGAACTGTTAAAACTAATTAATTTATAAATATAATACAACCTCAGTAAAGAAAGGGAAATTACATGTATCTTAACGAGGAAATTCAAAACAAGTGGGCACCAGTGCTTGACCATGATGCTCTTGGAGCAATCAAGGACCAGCATCGTCGCTCAGTAACTGCAATTATGCTAGAGAACACTGAAAAGGCTCTTTCAGAGGCTGCTGCTCATGGTAGCTATCAGACTCTTACTGAGACTTCTTCATTAACTCCAGTTAACGCAATGGGTGGTTCTTCATCTTCTGCTGGTACTGGTGGTATTGATACTTTCGACCCAGTTCTTATTTCACTAGTTCGTCGTGCAATGCCTAATCTCATTGCTTATGACATCTGCGGCGTTCAGCCAATGACTGGTCCAACTGGTCTTATCTTCGCTATGCGTTCACGCTACAGCGATCAGAAAGACGGCGGTGGTTACAATTCATCTACTGCTAACAACGAAACTTTCTATAACGAAGTTAACACTGCATTCACTGGCGCTGGTTCACTAACTGGTGTTGATGCTAATAACTTTGGTTATGGTCACAAGGGTACTATCCCAGGTGCATCAAACACTTCACCACTAACTGCTACTAACACCTATAACACTGGTGCTGGTATGACTACTGCTCAGTCAGAAGCTCTTGGCGGTGATTCATCAGGTGCTAATGCTTTCCCACAGATGGCTTTCTCAATTGAGAAGGTTACTGTTACTGCACTATCACGTGCTCTAAAAGCAGAATACACTATGGAACTTGCTCAAGATCTTAAAGCAATCCATGGTCTAGATGCTGAGACTGAACTTGCTAACATTCTTTCAGCTGAAGTTCTTGCTGAAATCAATCGTGAAGTTGTTCGTACAATCAACATCACTGCTACTCCAGGTGCACAGCTAAACACTACTACTGCTGGTGTTTTCGATCTTGACACTGATTCAAATGGCCGTTGGTCAGTTGAGAAGTTCAAAGGTCTTATGTTCCAGCTAGAGCGTGAAGCCAACCAAATTGCAAAGCAGACCCGTCGTGGTAAAGGTAACATCGTTATCTGTTCTTCAGACGTTGCTTCTGCACTACAGATGGCTGGTGTTCTTGATTACGCTCCTGCTCTTAATTCAAACCGTCTAGAAGTTGATGATACTGGCAATACTTTTGCTGGTGTTCTCAATGGTCGCCTAAAGGTCTATATTGACCCATACGCAATCGGCGGTAACTACCTAACTGTTGGCTATAAGGGTTCTTCAGCATTTGATGCTGGTATCTTCTATTGCCCATACGTTCCACTACAGATGGTTCGTGCAGTTGATCAAGGTACATTCCAGCCAAAGATTGGCTTTAAGACTCGTTACGGAATGGTTGCAAATCCATTCGCACAGGGTCTTACTAAAGGTCTTGGCGGTCTTACTATCAACACTAACGTTTACTATCGTAGAGTCATAGTCAACAATCTCATGTAGGCACTACACTTTTTAGTTAGATTGTTAACTAAAACAAATACTAAATACTCCCAGAGGAAACTTTGGGAGTATTTTTTATGGAAAAATATGGATTTAATGAAAGACGTAAAAAAGTATCAGAAGCTACTAAAAAACGTTGGGAAGAATTTAGAAAACAAAAAGAACTAAATACTAATGTAAGACCACATAAACAAGGTGGCGAATAACTGGAGAGCTTTGGCTCTCCTTTTTTCTTACCTAAATAGTAGTAAAGCTATTAGGAGTTTTTAATGTCAGCAATTGATAATACCCCAACAAATCTTAATTATCTCTCTCAACTTAATTTTAGGTTCTTAATTAAGAAAGCTCCTCATGTAAACTTTTTTATTCAAAAAGCAAGCATACCTAAAATATTTTTAAAACAAGTTGATACACCTAATCCATTTGTTAAAATACCATATCCAGGTGAACATATTGATTATGCTAATCTTGATATTACATTTATAGTTGATGAAAATATGATGAATTATCTAGAAATTCATAATTGGATTAGAGGTTTAGGTAAGCCTCATGATTTCAATGAATATGCTGATATTCAAAATAAACCATCATGGACAGGTGAAAGTATATATTCTGATATTACTTTATCAATATTATCTAATATTAAAACTATTAATTATGATGTAACATTTATTGATGCTTATCCATTAGCATTATCAGGTATTTCATTTAATACAATTGATAAAGATATTAAATATCTTACAGCATCAGCATCATTTAAGTATACATATTTTGATATATCCAAAACAATATAATATATTTTTTCCTTAACAATATAATTATACAGATATTTTAAAGTATTGTCAAGTCTTGACATGTGTTTTATTTTATGTTATAATTACAGAATAGTGACAAATTGGAGAAATTTATGAATATTGATGAGATTATGGATTTATGGGAAAAAGATACTAAAATTGATAAAACTGAATTAGGAGATGAGTCATTAAATATTCCCAAACTTCATAGTAAATATTATAATATCTTGATTAAAGAAAGATTAATTCTTCGTAAACTTGAGTCTGATATGAAGATTCTAAAATTAGATAAGTATGAATTCTTAACACAAGGACCAAATGAAGAAACCAGAGATAAGGGTTGGAGATTACCTCCAAAGGGAATGGTTCTTAAATCTGATATTCCAATGTACATGGAAGCAGATAAAGATGTGGTTGAATTAGGTTTAAAAATTGGTTTGCAACAGGAAAAAATTGATTTTTTAGAAAGCATAATTAAAACAATTATTAATAGAAATTTTGTTATTCGTAATGGTATTGATTGGCAAAAATTTACTATGGGAGCATAATGGAAACAATTCAAGTTGAGAAATATGATGAGGTTTATATAAAAGTAAAATGTGAACCAAGTATTGCATATGAACTAAAAGATTATTTTAAATTTTCTGTTCCTGGAGCTAAGTTTACTCCTGCATTTAGGGCTAAACAATGGGATGGGTTTATATATCTATATAATCCAATGACAGGTTTAATATATGCTGGATTATTAAATTATATTGAAGAATTTTGTAAAACAAGAGAATATTTACTGGAATATATTTCAGATTTTTCATCAGAAGAATTTTCATTAAAAGAAGCAAAAGATTTTATTACTAAATTAAAACCAACTCTTGAACCAAGAGATTATCAAATTGAAGCATTTACACATGCAATAAGAGAACGAAGATCTTTATTATTATCACCAACTGCTTCTGGTAAGTCTTTTATTATATATCTATTAGTGAGGTATTATGCGAGTCGCACTCTTATTATTGTTCCAACTACTTCTCTTGTTTCTCAGCTTGCCTCTGATTTTGCTGACTACGGTTTTAACTCTGATATGTGGGTACATCGTGTATTTTCTGGACAAGATAAAGTTTCAGATAAGCCTATTACCATCACAACGTGGCAATCGGTTTACAAATTATCTAAGACGTATTTCTCAAATTTTGATGTAGTTATTGGAGACGAAGCACATCTTTTCAAGGCTAAGTCATTAACTTCCATATTAGGAAAATTAACAGAGTGTAAATATAGATTTGGATTTACAGGAACACTTGATGGTTCACAAACTCATAAATTAGTATTAGAAGGTTTATTTGGTCCTGTACGTAAAGTTATATCTACTTCTGAGTTAATTGAAAAAAAACATTTAGCAGAATTTAGAATAAAAGGAATTGTTTTAAATTACAGTGATGAAATTAAAAAACAATTATCATCTTATAAGTATCAAGATGAAATAGATTGGTTAGTTAGATGCCCTGAGAGAAATAATTTTATTAAAAATTTAGCTCTTTCATTAGAAGGTAATACTTTACTGTTGTTTCAATTTGTTGACAAACATGGAAAAATACTGTATAATATCATAGAAAAAGAAGTAGAAGACAGAAAAGTATTTTTTGTATCAGGTTCTGTTGATGGACAAGAACGTGAGGAGATAAGAAGGATTGTTGAAAATGAACGAAACGCTATTATTGTCGCTAGCTTTGGTACTTTTTCTACCGGAGTCAATATTAAGAATCTTCATAGTATTATTTTTGCTAGCCCAAGCAAGTCTCGCATACGGAATCTTCAGTCAATTGGCAGGGGGTTACGTAAGTCTGATACTAAAACTGCTGCTACCTTATACGACATAGCAGATAATCTTACTTGGAAAGATAGAAAAAATTTCACAATTTTACATTTCATGGAAAGAATAAAAATATATAATGAAGAGAAATTCTCATATAAATTGTATAATGTTAATCTAAAAGTAAAGGTTTAATTATGTCAAATCCAGAAATTAAAAAACCAAGAAAAAAGAATAATTATATCAATAATAAAACACTTTACGGTTCAATGATTCATTATAAAAACGAATTAAAAGAGGCAAAAGAGAATAAAAAAAATTCTGAACCACAAGTTCCAAAATATATTGGTGAATCAATACTTCTTATATGTAATAATTTAGCTAAAAAACCAAATTTCTCTGGATACACATATAAGATAGATATGATTGCTGATGCAATTGTAGACTGTATTGCTGCTGTTGATAATTTTGATCCAGAAAGAACAAACAATCCATTTGCTTATTTTACACAAATTGCATGGAATGCTTTCATTCGTCGTATTCAAAAGGAAAAGAAACAAACATATATTAAACATAAAAACTTTGAAAACTCTTTTATGATGAATGAGTTATGGTCAGATGCTGAAAATATACACCTTAAAGCCAATGAATATTCATCTGAAATAGTTAAATCATTTGAAGAAAAAAATGTATTGACAAAAGCACCAAAAGCAGTTAAGATGGTGGGTATTGAAAATTTTCAGGAGAAAAACGATGAATAAAAATTTACATTTGGTTCCTATCAACATTGTTGACATTGTTGAGCGTATCAATGACAAAAACACAAAAGAAAACGAGCGAATGAATCTAATTATTCGTCTTGAGACTATTAGAGATTACTGTAGTTCAGTTTTGAATAAACAAAGCGTTCAAAAGACAACACGCAGGTTTTAATGAAAATCGCACTTATTACCGATTCTCATGCTGGAATCAGAAATGATTCCACGGCTTTTCATGACTATATGAAAAGGTTCTATGATAATGTCTTTTTTAAATATCTTGATGACAACAATATACACACTGTAGTTCACTGTGGTGATATTATTGATCGTCGTAAATATATTAACATCAATACAGCTAATCGTCTTAGGAAGGACTTAATAGAACCAGCTTTGAACCGTAATATTGATTGGCATCAAATACTAGGCAACCATGATGTTTATCATAAAAATACTAATATTATTAGTTCTTTTACTGAACTTTTTAATCGTTACCCACTAAATATATATGATAAAACAACTGAAGTAATGTTCGGTGAAACTAAGATATTATTAATTCCTTGGATTTGCGATGAAAATAGAGAGCATTCCTTTGAATTAATAAGGAAAACTAATGCACAAATTGCGTTCGGTCATCTTGAATTACAGGGATTCGAAATGTACAAAGGATCAGTCATGTCTCATGGCGACGATCCAACTTTGTTTGGACGCTTTGATATTGTCTGTTCTGGCCACTATCATCATCGTTCAAGCCGTGGTAATATTCACTATTTGGGTAGTCCTGGAGAGTATACTTGGTCTGATTATAACGATCCTAGAGGGTTTAATGTATTTGACACACAAACAAGAGAATTAACATTTATTCAAAACCCATATAGTATGTTTAAAAAAGTATGGTATAACGATCAACATGCAAATCTTATGGAAAAGATTGACGTAAGTGAATATGCAGATTGTATTCTTAAAGTAATAGTCACACAAAAAAACAATCCATATTTCTTTGATCGTTTTATTGATAGTATTGAGAAAGTAAATCCTATTGAAATTCAGATAGTAGAAGATCATCTGAATCTTGGTATGGAAGAAGATCAAGATATTGTTAATGAAGCAGAATCAACTATTGATATATGTAAAAAATATATTGAGACTAGAGATATTAAAGGTGTTAATAAAGAAAAATTAGAAGCAACTATTATTGATTTATATCATGAAGCATTGGAAATTGAATGAAAATAATACACATAAACAGAAATATCATTCAACAAAATGCAAAACGTGGTGAATCAAACCCTGTTTGTCGTGTTGAAGAAAATGGTAAAGTTCAATATTGTATGGAAGTTATAATTAACGGTCCATCAAGAATGATATATCGTCCAGAAAAACCAAGACCTTGTGGTGCTAAACTTTGGATTGAAACTGATGCAGATTGTGAATTGATTGGATTAAAATGATATATTTTAAGAAAATAAAATGGTGTAATTTGCTTTCTACTGGAAATCAATTTACAGAGTTTGATCTATGTTCCAAAGACACTACATTAGTTATTGGTGCTAACGGTGCTGGTAAGTCAACTATTCTTGATGCTTTATCTTTTGGTTTATTTGGAAAACCATTCAGAAAAATTAATAAACCTCAACTTGTTAATTCTATAACACAAAAAGGATTGGTTGTTGAAGTAGAATTTTCTATTGGTTCTGTAGAATATAAAGTTGTTCGTGGTATTAAACCAACAATATTTGAAGTTTATCAAAACGGTTCTCTTCTTAATCAATCAGCAGATATTGCTGATTATCAAGATATACTTGAAAAACAAATTATCAAAGTAAATCATAAATCATTTTGTCAAGTTGTTGTTCTTGGAACTGCGACATTTCAACCATTTATGCAATTACCAGCAGCACAAAGAAGAGATATCATTGAAGATCTTTTAGGATTACAGATTTTCACAGTAATGAATTCTTTATTAAAAGACAAACTTCTTATTAATAAAGATGAAATGAATAATATTATTACTGAAAAGAAAGTTATTGAATCAAAGATTGAAATGACAAAACAACATTTAGTTGAACTTCAAAATAATAACGAAAAAATGATAGATGAAAAGAAAAAGTTAATTGAAGATGCACAAGAACAAATTAAAGAATTAAATATTTATTTGAAACAAATATCTAAACAAATAAAGGAATTAGAAAGCAATATTGTAGAAAAAGATAATATTTCAAATAAAATAAACAAGCTATCAAAATTACGTCATCAAATTGAGGCAAAATCAAATATTTTAAATGAAAACATTAAATTCTTTGAAACTAATGATTCTTGTCCAACTTGTAAGCAAGAAATTGATAAAGACTTTAAACATGCACAAATCACAGAAAAAAACTGTGAAATAGATAAAATAAATGATGGTCTTAAAAAGCTATCTGATGAGTATGATGTACTTAATAATAATCTTAAAGAGATTATGAAAACAAATTCTGAAATCCAAGACCTTGAAATGGAAAAGATTAGGGTAAAAACTAATGTACAGTCTTCAGAAAAATACATTAAAAAACTTGAGCAGGATATAGAAAAGATTAAAAAAATACATAATGTTAATTCAGAAAATAAAATCAATGATTTTGAAAAACAATCAAAAGAAATTGAAGATCGTTACAATAAGTTATCAGAAGATAAGACTGTTCTTAGTTTTGCTAGTACATTGTTAAAAGATGATGGAATTAAGTCAAAAATTATAAAACAATATATACCAATCATAAATAAGCTTATAAACAAGTATTTGGCTGAATTTGAGCTTTTTTGTGAGTTTGAATTAGATGAAAATTTCAGCGAAACAATAAAATCACGTTTCAGAGATTCTTTCACTTATTCTTCTTTTTCAGAGGGAGAAAAGCAAAAGATTGATTTGGCATTACTGTTTACTTGGAGAGCAATAGCAAAGTTGCGTAATTCTATTAATACAAATCTTTTAATATTTGATGAAATACTTGACTCATCATTAGATAATAATTCAGTTAGTTATCTTATGAATGTTGTAAATGATGTATCAAAGGACAATAATATTATTATTATTTCACATAAAGAACAAATGACGGAGAAATTCACCCATGTAGTTCATTTTAAAAAAATAAAGAATTTTTCAACAATTGAATAAATTTTTGCGTTTTCTCATATAAATACAAATAAAAACTTTTAGGAGAAAAATATGAGAAAAAAGAGAGAATTACATGATGATTTACCAGAAAGATCAAATCCAAATTATAATAGACTCTATAACCAAAAAAATAAAGAAAGAATTAGAGAATTAAATAAAAAATGGAGAGAAAAACAAGTAAAAGAAAATCCAAATTATTGGTCTGAAATATATGATAGTGATAAGGCACTGAAATATAGAGAAAACAATAAATCTATTCTTATGGAAAAAAATTGGAAAAGAAAAGGTATTATAGATATAACCTATGAAAAATATCAAGAAGAATTATTAAAACAAAATGGAAAATGTAAAATATGCGAAAAAGAAATGAATCTACCACAAGTAGATCATGATCATAAAACGGGGTTATATAGAGGTCTTTTGTGTGTTGCGTGTAATAATGGTTTAGGGACATATGAAAAAAATAAAGAAAAATTTAAAAAATATTTATGTGAATAATTAGGAGAAATATATGTTTAAATTATTTAAAAGAACAGATAATCAACCAGTAATAGACCCCAATACATTAAAAGGTAAAAACCGTCCTCTTTATGTTAAGAACGTTCTAATGTCTCTTGGTTGGACTGATTTTCAGGCGGCGGCTATGTGTGGTCAGTTTATGCAGGAATCTTATACGGATCTTCGTTGTAATGTTTGGGGTGATAAACATACCGCATTTGGTATTGCACAGTGGAGAGGTAATAGACTTGCTGATCTTGAAAGATTTGCAACAAGTTTAAATAAACCAATTGGTGATCTTGATACGCAAGCACGATTCGTTAATTGGGAACTCACAAAAGGTTCTGAAAAGTCACTTGGTTCTAAATTAAAAAAGACTACTAATATTGATGATGCTTTATTATTGGCTATTTCTTATGAACGTCCACGTGGATATACTACTGATCATCCAGAAAATGGTGATGGATTTGCTAATCGTTGTAAATATGCTAAAAGTCTAATGTGAGGAAATTATGGAATTTAATGATGAATATTTGACTTCTAAATGTCATGATTTTGACTTCCAATCAGCACCTTTTGATCCATTTGAATTTGCACAAAATCTTATGAAATTTATGTATGAAAAAAATGGATTAGGATTGGCCGCAAATCAAGTAGGAGTTCCTTATCGTATATTTGCAATGAGAGGAGCACCAGAAAACTTTGTTTGTTTTAACCCAAAGATTGTTGGTAGATCCACAGATCAAATTGTTTTAGAAGAAGGTTGTCTTAGTTATCCAGGTCTTCTTGTTAAAGTAAAAAGACCTTCAATGGTTAGGGTTAGATTTAATACACCTAACGGTGATGTTGAAACTAGACAATTTATTGGAATGTCAGCAAGAGTATTTCAACATGAAATGGATCATTTAGATGGGATTAGATTTTTTGATAAAGCTAATAAATTTCATAAAGATCAGGCGTTCAGAAAATGGAAAAAAAGATAATACCAGCAAGATTAGCAGATGCCGTACTCTTGAAGAATATAGACGACGTAAGTTTCGATAAAATATTTCATGAAGATATGGAATATTATAATGATTGTTTCAAAAATGGAAATGAATGTTATCTACTAATGGTTGATAATCTTCCTGCTGGTGAAATAATATTAAGATTTGAAAATGAAGAAACTTTGGGGTTAGAATCATTTGCAATAGTTCCTCAATTTCGTAAACACAAATTAAGTAAATTTTTGTTAGAGTTTGTAAACGAAAGAGCGGAATCATTTAAACGAATAATCCTTGAAGTGTATGTAAACAACAAAAAGGCTATTGACATTTACAACAAAAACGGCTATAATATAATAGGATCAGAAAAAGACTATTATGCACCTGGATATGATGCATATATTATGGAGAAAAAATTGTGAAATATTTTCCATTTAATGAACTAAATGAAAAAATACATCACATAGAAGACATAATTCTATTTGCAATTATATTTTTTATGGTGTATATTTGGATTAAATTGTTCGTATATTGGGATAAAAAATGAATATCTTTTACCTAAGTAAAGATGCTGTAGAAGCTGCACAAATGATGGTTGATCGTCATGTTGTTAAAATGATTTTAGAAAGCGCACAACTTCTATCAACAGCACATCGTGTTCTTGATGGTAAAGAAATACAATATGTTTCTGAATCAGGAAGAAAAGCAAAAAGGTATGAATTATATGACTCACGTGAACCAATTCTTTACAAAGCTACACATATTAATCATGCGTCTGCTGTATGGGTTCGTAGGAGCATTGAGAATTATAATTGGTTAGTTGAACACATGTTTGCTTTGATGGATGAATATACATATCGTTATGATAAAAAACATAAGTGTTCTGGTGAACTAAGTTACATGTTACAATCACCTCCTAAAAAATTAGAAGATTATGATTGGACACCAATGCCATCTTGTATGGATGATAAATATATTATCTCTGATGATCCAATTACAAACTACCGTAATTATTATAAAAACGGTAAAACAAATTTACATTCATGGAAAAAACGTGAGGCACCTGTTTGGATTCAGTCTTAAAAGAAACTGTTATAATTGATGATATAATACCAAAAAATCTTCAAGATGACTTTCATGACATTGTTATGAAATATCCTTCTTGGACTTTTGTTGATGATATGTCATATTCACCAACAAAAACAAAATACCCATCATATGGATTTAATATGTTATTTAAACATCCAGAACATGGTGTGTTGTCAGATTTATACGAAGCAGTTTCTGTTCCAATTATAAATCATTTTTTAGAAAAAACAAAAATATCAATAAAAGATATTTATTTTAATAGAGCATTTCTTCAAATGCCTCTTGACAATAAGTTCATAAAGGAGCATAATGGTATTCATATTGATATACCAGAACCTCATTATGCCTGTGTCTATTATATGAATGATACAGATGGTGATACTATACTTTATGAACAAACAATGGAAAATACTCCATTTGGATCTCAAAATGTTCAGTTAAAAGAACATATAAGAGTTACCCCTAAAAAGGGAAGATTTGTTATGTTTGATGGATTAAGATATCATTGTTCTAGTCAACCAAGAGACAATTATAGATGTATAATAAATTTCGATCTAATATAGTAAAACCTGGAGATCTTCTTGCATGGAGAAATGATGGTTCTATTTTAGGTAATGCAATTTCTTATTGGACAAGAGGAATATATACTCATGTAGGTATAGTATGGACTTTGCATAATAGACCATATGTTATTGATGCATATTTCAAAGGTGGAGTTAGATTAAGATATCTTGGAGACAATTTACCAGTAGATATTGTTCATACTAATATAAAATGGACTAAGGAACTAGAAGACGATGCATTATCAAAATTGGGAAGATCGTATCATTACTTGGGCGCTGCTATGTTGGGGCTTGATATCACTCCTAATTATGATTCAGAAGTTTGTTCATTATATGCAGCTTCTATCTTAACAAAAGGTGGAATTGATATACCAAAATGTAAATCAGTAACATTAACTCCACAAAAATTAGTTGAAAAAGTTTGTGAAATTAAAAATGTAGAAATTAAAACAATTAAAACCTTGAAAGGAATACAATATGAGTGAAGATGCTGATAAGCTTGAACATATATCACAATTAATGCAACCAATTGATGAACAAATTACTGTTTGTCAAACAGGTAACGAACAAATAATGCTTGCCTGTGGAATGATGCAAAGAGTTAAAGAAATTCTTGAACATCATTTAGGAAAAGAAGAGACTTCTAAACTTTTAAAGGAATATATAAATGAGCAACATGTTCATTGATGTAAAAGAGTTTCAAACAGCAGTTGGTCAAAAAGTTGGAACAAAACCAGAGTTTCCTGAACCTGAAGAACGTGAACTTCGTCTAAGATTGTTGAAGGAAGAATATGAGGAATACATACAAGGTGAATGTAGGAATGATTTGGAGAATATTGCTAAAGAACTCGCTGATATCATTTACATTGTTTGTGGCACTGCTGTATCTTATGGGATTCCACTCGACAGAGTATTCGATGAAGTCCATAGATCAAACATGGCAAAACTAGTAGATGGTAAGCCAGTTAGACGTGCAGATGGAAAAATCTTAAAACCAGATGGTTGGAAACCACCTAATATTAATAAGGTATTATACGAATGAGCGACCAATATACTTTTGAAAATGGAAAACCTTTTAATACAATATCAATCAATTCAAATGGTAGTGTAAAACCAAAATACAAATACAAAGAAGATCAGATTATATCTGATTTTCATGACTATATAGATAAGACATATGGTCAACATTATATGACTGAAGAACAAAATATAGAATGTTTTGATGTATGGTTAGCTCTTGGCGATTCTATGCCAACTTTTAGAAATACAGCAATCAAATATCTTTGGCGTTACGGAAAAAAGAAAGGATCTAATAAACAAGATTTAATGAAAGTCCTTCATTATACATTAATGATGCTTTATAATGATCATTATAAAGGAGAAAAATGAAATCGTTAGATGATTATGAAAAAGAAAAATGGTCAGAAATTTATTCTAATTCAAAAGCAAATGGAACTGGAATAGCTTGTCCAAAATGCGGTGATGAATTAGTTGAGTCATGGCCAGGAACATTATTATGTTCAAACCCTCCTAGAAAAACAGTTAATTGTGAAACATGTAATTTTAAAGGCTCTATAACAGCATAAGAAAGGTGAATAAATTATGGAAATCCAAATCCCTATTGAAAAGCTTCGTGAAAATAAACTATTTGTTGCTGCACCAATGTATGGTGGTCAATGCGCAGGTATGTTTGCACGATCAATTGCAGATCTTTCTGCTCTTTGTACAAAATACGGTATTCCACTACAGTTTTATTTTCTATTTAATGAGTCATTAGTAACTAGAGCAAGAAATTATTGCTGTGATGAATTTATGCGTTCTGATTGTCAGCATATGATGTTTATCGACTCTGATATTGGTTTTAATCCACAAGATGTTATTGCTCTTATGGCATTACAAGCCAATGAAACAGACAAGTATGATATTATTGGTGGTCCATATCCAAAGAAATGTATTTCTTGGGAAAAGATCAAACATGCAGTTGATAAAGGCGTTGCTGATGAAGACCCAAATGTTCTTGAGAAGTTTGTTGGCGATTATGTCTTTAATCCAAAAGGAAACCAAGGTTCCATTCCTCTCAATGAACCAGTTGAAGTTCTTGAAATTGGAACTGGATTTATGATGGTTTCTAAGCAAGCAATGAAAAAGTTTGAAGACGCATATAAAGATCAATATAGCTATAAACCAGATCATGTTCGTACAGAACATTTTGATGGATCACGTGAAATTCTTATGTACTTCCAAGCAGAAATTGATCCAGTTTCTAAGAGATATCTATCAGAAGATTATTGGTTCTGTCAGAAGGCACAAGCTATTGAACTAAAAACTTGGTTCTGTCCATGGATGGTGTTGTCCCATGTTGGTACTTATATCTTTGGTGGTTCTCTTGCTGATATTGCTTCAGTTGGTGCATCAGCAACAGCAGATCCAGCTAAGTTAGGTGGAAAGAAAAATAAATAAGTGAAAGGAACTTATATTATGAAGATTGATGCTAATACAATCACTGTGCTAAAGAATTTTGCTACTATTAACCCTTCTATTGTTATTAAGGAAGGAAATATATTAGAAACAATTTCTAGTACTAAAACAATAAAAGCAAAAGCGAAGGTTCCAACTGATTTTCCTCGTCGCTTTGCAATCTATAATCTGAGTAGATTCATATCAACTCTTAGTCTTTTTGATGAACCAAACATTGATTTTGGAGAAACTGCATTGACATTCTCTGATGGTTTCAAGAGTGTTCAATTGACATATTCAGACGAATCAACTATTATTAAAGTTCCAGAAAAGAACTTAAAATTACCATCTGTTGATGTATCAGTAACACTAACAAATGATAATTTGAAAGCAGTTGAAAAGGCACTTGGAGTACTTTCTGTTCCTGAAATTATTTTTTCAGGAAGAAATGGAAAAGTATATCTAGAAGCAGCAGATAGTAAAAATCCTTCTGGTGATTTTTATTCTATTGAAATTGGTGAAGCATCAAATAATTTTCGTGCTATTTTCAAGTCAGAGAATATTAAAATTCTTCCAGGAGATTATACTGTAGATATTTCTTCAAAAGGAATATCAATGTTTCATAATAATGAAGTAGAATATTTTATTGCGGTTGAAAGTACATCAAGTTTCTGATATAATAGGGGGAGAAATCCCCCTATACTTTTTATATTATGGAGAGCTTTATGAATGAAGAATTCTTGTGGGTTGAACGCTATAGACCAAATACGATTGATGAAACAGTTCTCACAAATGATCTAAAATCTCTTTTTCAACAATTTGTTGATCAAAAAAATATTCCAAACCTTATTCTATCTGGTTCTGCTGGTGTTGGTAAAACAACAGTAGCTAAAGCTATGCTTGAAGAGCTTGATTGTGATTATATTGTAATAAACGGATCTATGAATGGTAATATTGATACATTAAGAAACGAAATACTAAATTTTGCATCCACTGTTTCTCTATCAGGTGGAAGAAAATATGTTATCCTTGATGAAGCAGACTATCTAAATCCAAATAGTACTCAACCTGCATTGAGAAATTTTATGGAAGAATTTTCACGTAATTGTGGATTTATTCTTACATGTAACTATGCTAACAGAATTATTGAACCACTACATTCAAGATGTTCAGTGGTTGAATTTAAAATTACAAAAAAAGACGCAGTTAAACTTGCAACTCAATTCTTTAAAAGAGTTTGTCATATTCTTGATATGGAAAATGTAACATATGATAAACCTGTAGTTGCTGAAGTTATAAACAAATATTTTCCTGACTGTCGGCGTATTATTAATGAACTACAGCGTTATTCTACAACAGGAGCAATTGATTCTGGCATTCTTATTAACCTTCAAGAAATTGCAATTAAACAATTAATTGAATTAGTAAAAGACAAAAATTTTACAGAAGTTCGTAAATGGGTATCTGAAAATATTGATTCAAATGTCAATTCTTTATTCAGAAAACTATATGATGCATCTTCTGAAAATATGAAGCCACAATTTGTTCCACCATTTATTGAACTGATAAATAAATATCAATATCAAGCTGCATTTGTTGCTGATCAAGAAATTAATCTTATGTCATTCTTTTCTGAACTAATGGTTAATGGATTTTATCAATGAACATGTTTGATATAATGAAAGACCTTTCTTATGAAAAGAAAGGAATTCTTGAAAATGAAGAAGATTATAACCCATTTTTAACAAATAGATATTTCTCTTATTTTCCTGATACAATTTTTTATGCTAATGAAATGAATATTGCTAATACTTTAGATAATAAGCTACAGCATGATTATTATTTTAATTCTCTAAGAAAGAATAAAAGATATTCAAAATGGTTAAAAAAAGAAAATCAGGAAGTTTTACAAGCTATACAACAATATTATGGGTATAGTTTATCAAAAGCAAAAGAAGTTTTAAGTATACTAAATAAAGAACAAGTTGAATTTATTTTAAAAAGGACAACACCAGAGACATAGATTATGTCTTTATAATAATAAGAAAAGGGTGAAACATGAATGATATTTTAGATTCATTAATTGAGGTAAAAATAGATGGAGAAGAGTCTTTTCTGAAGATTAAAGAAACACTCACAAGAATTGGTGTTGCTTCCCGTAAAGAAAACAAACTTTATCAATCTTGTCATATTTTTCATAAGCAAGGACACTATTACATAGTACATTTTAAGGAAATGTTTATTTTAGATGGTAAGCCATCAAATTTTTCTGAAGAAGATATGGGACGCCGTAATAAAATAGCAGAGTTACTTCAAGATTGGGGATTGTTGACAATTATTGATCCTGAATCAATAAAAGATCCAATTGCTCCAATGAATCAAATTAAAGTATTAAATTATAAAGAAAAAAATGAGTGGACTTTAGAAGCAAAATATCAAATTGGACGAAAACGAACAAATTAAAGGATGTTAATATGTTTGGTATGTTTACAGTGAAAAAGAAAAATCCAGAAACACCCGCAGAAATAAAAATAGAAGAAATAAAAAATCTTCTGTTTCCACCCCTTGAATTAAAAGAAACGATCAAAGATGGTGATATTATGAAATATCACATTGATTATTCTATAGATACAAATCTTGATTCTGCAATAACAGATATTCAAGAAGGATATAATGACAAGTCTGTTATTGATACTCTATCAGATGTTCTTAATAGACTTTATAAAGTTAGAGAATTGGTAGAAGCACATATGGAATTGGATAAGGACGCTCAATATATAATTGTAGACAATAAGAAAGATGATTTAGATATTGAAGCATATGAAGGACTTGACAATTAATAAAAGTATGGTATAATGATCAAATCATGAAAACTTGTTTATATAAAATTGGTAAAGAGTTTTTTTAAATAATAAGTTTTCATGATATTCTTGACTTTCTTAAAAAAAAGGTTATAATATGAAAATCAGTGACAAAATTGTGAAGGTAAATGAATCTTTTACAGTTTATATGTATGACAATGGTTTTATGGTTGAAGTAGGAGGCCGCTCATCAGATGATGAATGGGTGACATCAAAGATTCTTTGTTCTTCCATTGAAGAAGTTATTTCTCTTGTTAAAGAGGCAGCTTCTATGGATAAGAATGATTAAAGAATTCCCGAAAGGGAATATTGCGTTGGAGAAATCCAATTAATTTAAAATGGAGAATATATAATGGCTAAGACTACACTTGATAAGATTTATGACACTCTAGTTACAAAGAAGCAACCACTAACTGCAAAGCAGATTGCTACACGTTATGGTGTTGCTAATCCACATGATATGATTTATCGTCTTCGTAATCAGGGTGTAAAGATTACGTTGAAGACGTTTACTTCACGCAATGGTTCTAAGGTACAGAAGTATACTGTAGGTTAATAAAAAGAGAGACAACTTCGGTTGTCTCTTCATATATGCATTAAGGTGTATATTTGTAGAGACAACTATATAATTATGGGTTGATCGCCAAAAATAGATCCGTGTGGATCAAAGGTTAGTCCACTTTTAATGGAGAGAAACATGAAAAAGAAAGTTATCACACTACTGACAATTATTGGAATTTCACTTGCTGCTGTTGCGCCAGCAAATGCATGGTATCGTGGCGGTGGTTGGGGTTATGGTCGTGGATATTATGGCGGTTACGGTTATGGTTATGGTGGTTATGGTGCTGCACTAGGTATTGGTGCTGGTGCTGCTCTACTTGGTGGAATTATTGGTGGTGCAATTGCTAATGGTGGTGGTTACTACGGTGGCTACGGTGGTTACTATGGTCGTCCTGCTTATGGTTATGGTTATCCATATGGTGGTTATTACGGGTGGTAAAATGAAAAATATATTCTTGACTATTCTATGTGTTGTTGCTCTTACTTCTCAAGCAAAAGCATTCAACGATGATTTTTTAAATTTTGGCGATGCTCAGTATAATATATATAATGATAATCGTCATGTTAAGAAAAACACAACTGTAGTTAAGAAATATTATAAAACTGTGGTGAAGGAAGTTCCTGTTCCTGTAGAAGTTTCTTCTCCTCCTCAAGTAAATGTTCAGGTAAATGTAAACAACATTACTGCTGGAATTCCAGTACAAGCTGCTCCACTTCCCCCTTGTCGTATGCAAAGAGCAGAACCTATAATTGATGCTTGGGGTAGAATAATTGATTACACGTATGTTAGGATATGTTATCCTATTATGCCATATTAAAAAAATATGCTGCTGTGGCCCAATGGTAAGGCAACTGATTAGTAATCAGTAGATTGGGAGTTCGATTCTCTCCAGCAGCAGCCCTTTTTCTGAGGATTAAAAAAATGGAAGATAAACCTCTTACACCAATTACAATAATTTCAGCATTTTTACTGATGCTTATTATTAGTGGAATATATTGGTATTTAATGGGTGATTATGTTCCATTGGGAGAAATCAAATGAATCATAAAACTATAATGATTTTTCGTATGGTAATTTTCTTTTTACTTATGGTAGTATCAGGTTTTATTTTAGCAGATTTAAATTATTTTGGTTAATTGAATGAGGTCAAAAATGAAATATATTATTTTAACTTTTGCTTTACTTTTTAGTTCTATTGCTATTTCAGCGCCATATGGTACTTATTACAATCCAGTTCAAGACCCACCATTTGTTGGGGATTGGTCTGTTCCTGTTCATCGTGGAATGTATTGTGTTGGCGGTACTTGGCATTATGGTTGGCTTAGACCATGGGAAAGAAGCCCAGTTATTAAACCATCTTGTGGGACTGCGATTTATCAAATTCAATAATTATATAATATGTTATGATAACTTCACGTGATGAAAAATATATGGCCTTCACACGAAGGATGGCTATAAACAATAGTAACTCTCAAAATAGAGCAAAATTATCTGCTAGTTTGGTAATTCGTAATGATATTATTTCTGTTGGGTATAATTCTTATAAGACACATCCATTGCAGAAAAGATTTTCTAAAAATATAGAAGCTATTTTCAAACACGCAGAAGTAGATTGTATTATTAATGCTCTTCGTCATGTTGATGCTGAAGAATTATCAAAAGCTACTCTATATATCTATAGAGTTAAAAAATTATCAAAAGATCATGTAGACTGGTCTGATGGTTATTCTGAGCCTTGTTCTGGATGTAAACAGGCTATAAATCATTTTAAAATTAAAAAAGTTATTTTTTCATCCGAAAAAGACAAAAGTTTTATTGAACTAAATAACACGTCCACCTAATTGTGGTAATTTATTATTAAGGAGATGAATATGCTTAATGGATATAAGACGTATATTGCTGCTGCTTTATTAGCAGCATTTGGTGTTCTTGCACAAACTGATTGGGCTACTTTAATTAATCATCCAGATTCTGCTGCATGGACCACTATTGGTTCTGCTATTCTTATGGCGGTTATGAGAGCAATCACACAGGTTACTACTGTTAAGAAAGCTCTTTATACAGAACCTCCAAAAGATAAATGACTCAATATATTTTAAATGATTTAACAGACCATAAAAGTGCTTTAGAAATACCTTCTGGAGCAATTCCTTTAAGTCAAATAATCCAAATTTTACAACTTATGAAAGATGTTGATTGGGGAGATTTGTTAAAAATCATTGAAAGTAAAGACGAAGAATTAGCAGTATTGACTACTGCTGAAGATTTAGCAAAAATATTAGCACCATTTATTCCACAGGCAGCAATTGCTGTTGGTGTCATAGGTTTTTTAATTTTCTTAGCAAAAAATACACATCCATCTGAACCATATGACATTCCTGGATATCATTGGGATATTTTATATGGTTGGGTTCCAAACACACAAGGAGAATGAAATGAGAAAATATATTGCACTGCTAACAGCAGGTGCTTTAGGACTAGCAGTTGCTGGTTGTAATGCTCCATCATCAACTACTGTTATTTCAACAACGACTACAGTTGTTAATGATGTTGCTGTTGTAACAAAAACTGCATGTGGATTTGTTCCTGCTGCTACTACAATTGCACAGATTCTAAATGCATCTACAACTGTCTTAACCGCTGCTCAGATTGCACAGATTATTTGTCAGGCTGTTAATGCTACACCTACTACAACTACTAAAGTACATAAAGCTGGTGCTACTATTAGTCCTATTTTAGTTGAAGTTGATGGTAAAGTTGTTGTTGTAAACGGTAATTTTGTAAAGTAATGAAAACTGAAAACACCAATAAAACTATTGCTACAGTTATAGTTGTAACTGCTGGTGCTGCTATTGTAGAAGCAGCACTTGTTCCAGGAATAATTTTAGGGGCTACAACTGTAGCTGCATCAACATTAGTTGTTCCTTTATTTGATTATACGTTACGTAAAATATTTAAATTAAAGAACAAAACAACAGAACTTCGTGAACATATCAAAGATATTGTAGATGAAGTAGAAAAAGAATCTGTTAAAGTTGGTGAAGAAGTAGCGGCTGATGTTGTAGAAAAAATTATAATCAGTTCTTTATAAAATAAAAATTTATATAAATAATATTAGTATGGCCGGTACCTCTGATGTTATTAAACTCAAGTGCCGGTCTTCTTTTGTCTAAATAATAGGCGAATTTAGTTTTGTCTCTATTGAAAATAAAATGTTTCTTCAATAGAGAAAGGAAACATGAAAACAAAAATTAGCCATCTATATGGCAACCAAGAAGACCTAGATTTACAATTAGTTAAACTATCTTTAGATTTAGAAGATACCAAAGAATCAGAAGCACTTGAAAAAGGCTGGTTGATTTATGATAATATTTGGTACACATGTAGATCATCAAGATTAAAATTAGATGATTACAAACCACAAAAACAAAATAAAATTTTACAAAATTATTCATTTCATTATCTAGATAAATTTAATATGTCTGAAGAAGTAATAGATGTATATATTACATTTATTAATCTTAAAAAATTTAAAAAAAGATACAAATTAGATACTGATCTTGATAGAAGTTCTGGTGTTTTTGTTTACAACAAAAAAACACATAAATTAGTTGCATATACAAAAATGGTAAAATATGAAGGTGGAGTTGAAAGTCAATTTTCTGTATGGGATTATTCTGAACCAAAAGCTTCTATAGGAAGAATGCTTATTGATTATGAAGTTGAAGCAGCTAAAAAATTAGGACATAAATATCTATATATTGGTCCTGTTTATGGATTAAATTCTATCTATAAAACTAATATAAATGGTTTTGAATGGTGGGATGGTGAAAAATGGAACAATAATAATGAAGAATTATTAAAATTATTAAATAGAGATTCTAAAATTATAAATTTGGAAGAATTAAGCGATGCATTCATTTAAAAATCACAAATACGTTGAAGATCCTAAATTTAAAAATCGTATGAAAGAAAAATTTAAAATTAATAAATCTTATGATGTTCCATATGTTGCTGGATATTCAAATGATGGTAAAACAATATATATTGATCGTCATTTAAAACTAATGGATGATAATATTGATATTACACCGTTTTTAATAATTCATGAAAGAACAGAAAAAGCATTGATAGATTTATTCGGTTTAGATTATCAACATGCTCATCATATTGCTATGGAACAAGAAAAAGAAGCTGTTAGAAAATCTGGAGTTAATTGGGACAAATATAGTTCTCATTATAATAAATATATAAAAGGTTGTGCACATGAAAAATTATCAAGTGTTCCTCCAGATTTAGATCTAACTCCGTATAAAGACGAAAACGATAGAACTCTATTAAAGGCATTGATGCATGGAGAACATGATAAAAGATGATTTTGAATCTTTTGAAAATATAGTAAAACTATATTATGAAAAAGGATATATAGATTCTGGTGGTAGATATAGAAGAGAATTTTTTCCTTCTTTATGGAATGAGGATTATTATATTGGGCCTCTAATTGACATGTCTTTTCTCAAGAAGTAAAAATATCTATAACTTTATCAACATATTGTTTTCTGTCTTTAACAAATAGTTGTGGGTTATCACCATCAACAGCAATCATTATAACTATTTGTGGTATTGATATTTTATAAATCCATTCAAACATCATAGAATAACATGTTGTTTGGACAAAATAATTTTCAATCCATTCTTCTTTTTTTTCTTTTGTTGATGTTTTATAATCAATAATTGATGCAATACCATTATACTGTGCGATAAGATCACATCTACCTGCTGTTTTAAGTGCGACAGAATATAATGGAAGCTCTACACCAAGAATATTATCTACATTTTCATCTAATATTTTTTGAATATCTTTAAACGCTTGAAGATGAGATGGCATTACATCTTTTGCATAATTTTCTTCGTTTAATACATATTTTTCACAAATAGAATGAACAGCAGTTCCTCTACGGGAAGCTTGAACCATAATTTTATTTGCTTGTTCTTCTCCTACTTTCTTTCTCCATTCCATTAATCCTGTTTTTGGATAATGATCACCAATAACAGTCGTAACTGAACGAAACTTTTGACCATCAGGAAGCACATAATAACGTTTTCCGTCTATGTACTCCTCTGATAGATGAACTTCTGGAACTAAGTTATGCTGAAATGTCTTTCTGATAGCCATTAATCACCGTATATTTTGCATCCATACGAGCCGTTGTAATAAAGCTACCAGCTTTATTCGGATTAGGAGCAATCCACTGAAGAGCAACAGGACCAATTCCTTTTGCTAAGAAATATCTAGCACCAGCAGTATTTTTACCCCAAGACTGCTGGTATACTATTACTAACACATCTTCATACTTATCACCATTAGATAATACCAATTCTTGCATCCATGATTCCCAAATAACAGTTTGTGTGCCAGTTTGGAATGATGGTGGATTGCAAGACAAAGGGTCCATCTTAGGATGATTTTGATAAAAACTTCCTATAGTCGCCCATTCTCCCCAACCAATGCCAGGATTCATTACAATTTTTTTACGAGAACCAAATAGACCACCTTTTGGGTAATCGTCTCTCCATTCCATAATACCTTGGCCTGGAGTATACCTCATATACCAAGTATCCTGCCATTGCATAACAGAATTATATTCTACATATAACATATCTTTCTTATCATCAGAAAGAAGAAAATATGCTACTATATCTTTCATAGAATCATCTACAGCTTTATATGTAAATGTATTAATCTTACCATATACTGGAGATGGCCAATAATTAGGTACAAAATAAGTATTACTCATATTAGTATCCTAACTTTTCTGATGTTATAATAAATTCTTTAACTATATCAGATCTTACAATATCATCATGAGTGAATTCTATCATTTCAAATGACTTCATTCTTTTTACAACATCTATGAATTTTAAAATATCTTCTTTTCTATTATCATCTCTGTATTGGTTTCTAATATCACTCTGTCTATAATCTCCTGAAAATATAATTTTACAGTTTTTACCAATACGGGTGATAGTAGCATATGTTTCATTCCAAATCAAGTTTTGAGTCTCATCAACTATAACAATACAGTTTTCTAAAGTAATACCACGTATATATGAAGTAGATATAAATTCAATAATATTTTTACTTTTCATATATTCATAAGCATCACCACGACCAAACAACTCAGTTAATATTCCTTGATATGGAGCTTCATATACTCTAGTTTTTTCTTTTAAATTGCCAGGAAGAAATCCAACATTTTTAGAAGGCTCTGCCGATCTACATATATAGATTTTTTTATATTCATGTGAGCCACTAAGAACCTCACGTAATGCAAGATATAATGATAAAAAAGTTTTTCCTGATCCAGCAGAACCAAGAAGCATTAAATGCTTTCCATGATTATATGCTTGAAATGTAAGTTTTTGGTTGTGTGTTAATGGATCTATATGTTTTAAATTAAATTTAAGTTTTTCTTGAGTATTTTCTGGATTTTGATGATCATTTCCTTTTCTAAGAAGTCTTTTTTCTCTTCGGGTTAGCCGTCTTGTTGATTCTTCTTGCATTATACCCCTTAAAAAACATTAACGCTGCTCCTGGTAATTCCTTTATTTGCATTCTTTTTTATTTGTTTAAGCACGTCACGAAATCCAGAATCTGGCTTTCCCATACCACGGCCAGAATGCAATGCAGGAGCAGTTACTTGTTGAGTTACATTTGGATTTGATTCCAAATACGATTCAAGTTCGGAGATTTTCATAAACTCCTCATACTCTTCGCCAGTTAAATTATCTATAAAAACATATGTAGGCATTATCTATCATACCACTCTTTATCATAGTCATCATCATAATCAAAATCTTCATCTTCAATAAGAGAAGAAATGTCTTTAGTTTTTAATGCACGTTCTACTCTTTTTTCTTTTCTTTTTAATAAATATTCACTTGGAGAATTACGAAAATCATCTTCTTCATGAGAATAATCGTTCTTACGAAATTTTTTAATTGACATTTTACTCATTCTGCGATCAACCCCGGTAAACCTTCTCTGATATGTTCCAAAGTAATGCCAGGAAATGGCATTTTTTTATCCTTAATAGCACAAAGAAGTTTGGCATCTTGAGGATCTACTCTTTCGAGTAATTCAATAAACATAGCTTCTCTTTTATTTTGATTTAAAGAATCATGAAATCCTTTAATATAATAACGTAATTTTTCAGCTTCTCTAATTAGAATATGCTGTTGGTCCACTAATTGATTAGGCGTATATGGTGGAGTTCCAGGTGGCAATAGCCATTCAACTTTTGGATCAAATGCTCCTTGAAGAATAACACGAATTGCAAAACTATCATTTTGTCTAAGAGCATCAATTTTTTCTTGTGTTTTTCTTTTCTTACCAATCCATTCAAGAATTTCATATAAACTTTTAACCATTATTTTCTCCTTAAAACTCACTTATATATTCTGTTAGATTTTTTAATTTATGTACCATAAAATAATTTATTAGTTTTGAACGATCACGTCCTTCTTGATTTTTATACTGTTCCATTACTTTTTCTTTAATTTCCTTTGGTATATTATTTAAATCAATCAATTGAGCATTTCTGGAATAGTTTCTTTCAATAACAGTGTTTCCAAAATTCAAAGGATTCATTTTTAAATATATATCAATTTTCTTCTTTGTCAATGGTCTTTGACGTTCTCCAACAACAAAACAATTATCCGAAGAAAGAATATTTGGGATACCGTCGCTTGCGTCTCCCTTCATAATATGTTCTTTCAAATATGTCTCCGGCTGGTCATTTGTAATCCATTTTTTTCTTACTGGATCAAATTGTTTAACATTTGCGTATGTATGTAATTGTATAAAATCCTTATCTCCTGATAAGATAAGGATCTTTTCGCCTGTATTTATATTAAGACCAAATTCAAAGACCAAAGTGCCAATAATATCATCAGCTTCTGCTGAATCAACGTCAATTACCCTATATGGAAAGAATTCTTTCAATTCTGCACGAATTTTGTTCATACATTCAAAAATGTCTTTCCAGTTCATTTCTGATGCAGCTATTGCTTTTTTACGGTTTGCCTTATAATATGGAAAAATCTTTTTTCGCCAATAATTGGTATTATCACAAGCAATAATCATTTCACCATATTCAGACCCAAATTTCTGTTTATATGATCTTATTGCATTTAATACCATATGCCTAAACATATTTTCTTCAACTTGAGCATTAGTATGATTTCCAAGCTGTGACATCAAATTAGATAACATAGTTTGGTTTAAGTCAATCAATATCACTTTCTTCCTCACTGTCGTCTTTAAGACTGACATTTAATTCATCAACTATTCTTAAAGCACCTTCTTCTTTTTCATCATCAATAAAAACAGATTGTGCTAATTTTTGAAAAGGATGATAAATTCCATAATGTTTACACATTATTGATCTTAGTGCTTCTATCAAGAAAGCACCATCTTTTATATCTTCCTCTTCGTCCAATTCACTAAAAAAACCAGAAATCTCTAGTTGATTGAAAACTAAAGGAATTATGTTAGTTATTGTTTCTTGAATATGATAATGATTCATCAATTCAAGATTGTGATTTATTTCATCAATAGATATTGTTTTTTGAATATTTTTATTTTCTTTTGGAAAGAGGATTACATTATTACTCATAACCATTGTGTTATACTTTATCCTTGGTGATATGTCAAGTTAGGTTTTATATGTAAACATTTCCTTTGGAAACTTTCTTGATTCAACGTTTGAATATTTTTCTTTTAATTCAATCAATAAAGATTCCCATTGTGTTGCTACACGATCTAGGTTAAATCTAGTATCAGCATAAGCTTTAGCAAATCTAAGATAATTTTGAATTTCATCTTTATTCACTTCTTCAACTGCTCTCTTTAGATATTTATAAAATGTTTCAGCATGAACATTTGGTGTATTATCATACTGATACATAAATGTCATATTACCAGAAGTATCTGATAATGCAGCAAGATTAGGATGTACACAAAGAAGACCTGCTGACATTGATTCTGTTAATACACGACAATTTGTTTCTTGCCATATAGATGGATAAGCTAAAATATGAGAATCTTGTAAATGTGACCTTAATTTATCTTGAGGAGCAAATCCATGATAAGTCATATTAGGATGGTTTCTAATTTGATCATATAGAGGTTCAAAATGCTTATCAGCATCGTCCCAACCATATATTTTAAAAGATGAAAAAACATCAAAATGAATTTCTGGATGTTCTTTGCTTAAAGCATCAACAACAGGAACAGCAAGTTCTAACCCACGCTGTGGTGTTGAAAAATATACTATATTTACTTTATCTTTTTGTTTTGGTTTTAATTCAATTGGTTCAATTCCATTTTCAATAACTTGAAGTTTGGTATTAAACGGAATATCTAAAGTTCTGATAAAATCATTCATTTGCCAATTAGAAACAAAAACCATTTTATGAAATCTGTCTCTACTGTTTTGTTCTTTTAAATGAGCACATTCTGGATCTTGTGCCATATCATGCGCCCAATAAATCCTAATCTTATCTTCTTTAAGATCTCTTATTCTTGAAGGAACAATTTGAAAATCTTCCGCTAGTTCAGCAGAAATTTTATCACCAATAATTCTTTTTGTAATTTCAGTCCCACCAAATGATTTAGCAGAAATTTCATTTTCTTCAACGAATGCCATCTATAACTCCAAATATTAAAATGTATCTACGGATTCAACATATTGTATTGAATCAATATGAAACTGTTTCCATCCCCCATTATCTAGATCCCATACAGAAATAATTTCAGGATTTTTTGCATGAAATTCTCTTTCTTTTGGTTCTTCTGTTAAATAATAAGAATCAGGAAGAAGATCTGGTTTTAACGAACAACGTAAACCAACTCTTTGATTATTTTGATTCATATAAAAAATCTTACATGAACCTTCACGAAGATCTATTAATATACTATCACGATTATATTTAATCTTCTGCATTTTATGCTCCAAAATAATTTTCATTAAGTAGTTTACGATTATCTAATCTTTCTTCCGTGATATACTTAAAAAGATGATCATAACTACCAATATTGAATCCATCAACAACAATTATTGGAAATGTTTTTGCTTCAGGAAACTTTGATACAAGAACTTCTCTTGTAAAATCTTCATTTAACTTATATTCAATATAATCCTTTCCGTGAGAAGAAAGTAATTGTTTTGCTTTCACGCAGTTAGGACAACCATCCTTTGAATAAATCTCAATTGTCATTTAATAGACCTTTCCAATATTCTTTAATATCATCTATGGATGTAGGATCATATCCCTGCTCATACATGTCATATTCAACCAACAGTTCTAGATTACTTTTCAACATAACTACCTCCAATTTAGACTGTGATTATTATACCACAAAATCAAAATGATGTCAAATAAGTAGATATTTTAGCATTCCTACTATATATATTATAGTAACAACAACTTGAATTATGATAAGTGACCACTTTTTCCAACATATTCCTAATATTAGCCATAAAAAATTACCAATAAGACTAATATATATATTCATCGGAAATATATTAAAAGAAGTCAGCCCAACTCCTGTTATTAGAATAACAGTAGCAACAACTTCTAGAAATATTTCATTATTTTTGCTTAACGTAGGAAACTTTGACAGAGCCTTTTTCAAGAATTTCCCATCCATTTTCAAACATATATGATTCAATAATTTCATCATGTTCATACATCCATATATCATCCATTACGGAAACAGCACCAACAGGAGAGCGTTCTGCAAAAAACTTTGTTTCTCTTAAAACAATATCATTTGTGTGAGGACCATCAAGAAACCAAAATGCATATTTGTTTTCTATCTTTTTGCCTTCATCATAAACTGGAACACCATCTGAATACCTATTAAAAAATTCTGTGTCTTCTAAACAAAAGAAATTAAAATTCAGACCACTATCATAAGCACAATAATACAAAGATGGAATAATACGATTACGCATTGAATTGTTGTAATCATATTTTATTGCTGTGCTTTGTGCTTTTGAATTTGGATCTCCATTAACTTGAATATTACCAGTATGAGCAACAGTAAGATTGAAATTTGTACACTCAAAATCAATATTACCATAAGGATCAATACAAAACATTGAACGATTTGTATCACCATTATTAGTAAGAGCATCAATAATCATTTTAGCAGATCCACCTCTGCGTGTACCAAGTTCAATAACTGCTCCTTCAATACCCTTAATTTTTGGAACAGCATTAGTAAGAATTTCATATTCTGAACTATCTGTTCCAAAAACATCATCAGGGTTAAATCTAATCACCGCCATTTTTTCATCTCCATTTAGTAAAAATCAACTATATGATCCGCTAGTCCATATTTAATTGCTTCTTTTGAAGTTAGCCAAACATCTTCAGGAGGAAGCAAATATTTTTTAATTACAGCCTCTGTTTGACCAGTACATTTTTTATAATGATCAATAATTCTTTGACTTGTATTATTAAATTCTTTAACTGACGCCATTAACTCATGTTCTTTTCCCATAGATCCCCAAGAAAATTGATGAGAAAGAATAGCAGTATTTCTTGTTATATATCTATGTCCTTTTTCACCAGCAATAAATGCAAGTAATCCACAAGAAGCGATTTCTCCAAGTCCGTATGTATATATCGGAATTTTAGAACCCTTCATAGTATCAACAAGAGCAAACGCAGAAGGAAGTTCTCCTCCTGGAGAATTAATAATCATTTTTATTTGTTTAGGACGACTTTTTGTCATTAAATTTCTTGCAAGAATAAAAGAAATTGCATCACCAGTAGAACTTGGATTAAAATCAGTATTAAACATTAAATAATGATGATCTTCAATTGAAGGTATATTTGTTTCTTTTTCTTTTTCTAAACTCACTATATCCTCCAGGGTGAAAGAAGGGCGTCGGACTCGCCCTTCTACTTATGTTATCTCTGAATGTGTATGTGGTTATAATGTCCAGGTACACGCCAGAGAACTGTATAACCAGCCGCTCTTGCTTCAGCAGCTAATTGATCGAACTTATATGCGTATTTTGAATGAGCTTCGTATATACCACGACCAACATTCACGTCAATCGCACGTCCAGCATAATGTGCCCATCCATGATGAACAGCATGAACACCACCAAAAGATGGATGCTCTGATACACGAAATCCTCTACGCTGAAGATCATATCCATATGCTACAATTGAACTTGAAGCATGGCCAAAGCCATATTGATCTTCTTCGTGCTGTTGATATTCACGTGCTTGTTTTTTATTTTTGAAACGAACACGTGGACTAACGCTCCAATTTTCTCCTCCAAGAATTGCAGAAAATGGATTATAATAGTCTTCTTCTAAGTTTGTTGAATACTGAGTATTCTTGCTGTAATGAACCTTTGCTTCCGCAATTCCGCTCATCGCAACAATTGCAGTAGCTGTCATCACAGCTAGGATAATCTTCTTCATATAGTTACCTTTCTTTTATGCGTAACCGAATAAGTCACTGCACTTGCATATGTAATCGTGCTGTTCCATGAGATTTGAAGCCGAGGGCATTAGCTACATTTTGATTTACGTCTAAGGTTCTTCCTTTAACGAATGGCCCTCTATCGGTTACGACGGCTGTTACTGATCTTCCATTTGAGGGATTGGTAATCAATACCCTTGTTCCAAACGGAAGTGTTTTATGAGCTACACCATAGGTGGCTCTCATACCCGAAGCTGTCCGTCCACTTCGGTCATTATACCACGAAGCATTATGATGCCCAGTGGAATAGGTATTTATATGCTTAGAATGCTTACCATAGCTTACTTGTTCTATTTGACTGTTGTTAAATATATCTTCTAAAAATCCCGCTTGAGCAGTATTCCAAGTACCAAAAACAACTGACAATACAAAAATCACATATTTCATAATATATCCTTTACTATTTTATTATTTTTTCTTTCTACCCTTCAAGCGACGTGCTTTACGTTTGTTTGAACCAATTTTTCTACGACCTTTTCTTGGTCTATTCTTGTGGGGGTGAGGCATATTATACTCCTTTTTTCAAAAATGTCAAGTGCTTTTTATGCACTCTAGCCATAATATGTGAATTATACCACATATCTGATTCCAAAACTCCATATTCAAATTGATACTTTGCCTCAAAATAAGTCATTTCACCTTTTGAAATACAAAGTCTTAATATAATTCTTTTAAATTTATCTTTTCCATACAAATTAATATGTTCATTAAGTAAATCACTGGAACCATAATATTCTTTCCAATCTGATTCTATTTTATATCTTTTCTTTTTGCCTTTTATTTGTTTTGTTTTGGAGAAATAAAAGTTTTTTTTACCTATATATTTTTTATTATTTACAATATTTTCAATAATATACACAAAACCAATATATTCTCCTATATCTTCTAATATTTCACCCTTATATGTCCACATCCCGAATCTCCTTCGGGATATTTATTCCTCATCAAAATCCAAATCTTCTTCCTCATTATCATAGTAACCAACCAATCCACAAATATTTGTTATAAATTCATGAACTTCTGGCCAATCAAGACCTCCAAGTTCTTCATAATCCTCTGTTATTTTATTTTCTTTAATAAATTCTTTACATAAATCAAAAAGTTCTGCATCTATTTTCATTATTACTTTTCCCTATTTAAATATATTTTGCAATCTTCTTCCAAATCATCAAACTTTTCACAATAAGTTTTAATCCAATCATTTGCAATAGCTTTCTGTGCTTCATCAACAGTCATAATACCATCACAAATTTCACGATGTAACCTATTCTCTAGTTTATCTTTCACATGAGCATTCCATGGTTTTGTTTCAAAAGACTGTGGCCATAGATTTTTAATATCATTAGAACCACCAAGTTCAAGACTAATAAGATGATCAACCTCATATTTTTCTTTAGTGCGATCTAAATGATAGAGATCAAATGCTTGCTGTTTAGTTCTTGAAGAAACATTTCTTACAGATCCAGCATATCCAGAAAGACAAATATTTTCTCTTGTTCCTTTTGGGTCTGCTAGTCCTGGTGTCATAACTGGATTTGGTAAAATTGGTGAGACTACTATTGGATCTGCATGTGACATATTTAAAAACATCAAAAATACAGAAACAGTATATAAACTTAAAAATGTTTTAATCATTTTTTTTCTCTTCTATTAATTGTTTAATATCCACCACCATTTCATTTTCTATAAGATTGATACAAATTGTCGTTATTTCAATATCTTTTCTTATAAAGAACATCTTTTGATTTAAAATCTCTAGTTGTTCTTTATAATATGCAAGTTCTTTTTCTTTTCTGGCTTTAGTTTCGTAAATGTCAGATAATAATATTATTTTACTGGTTTCTGTCATGTTCCTTTTTCATTTTTCTATAGACAGCAGCACCATATGCCTCTTCATAGAAGTCTTCCAAACATCCTGGATCTTGTATTTTAACTTCTTTGGAAGAAGCAGCTTTCATATCAGATACAGCTGTTCTATATCCTTCATCGTATCCTGCTTTATATCCGTTTTGCCATTCTTCGTTCATATTTCACAATTCCCTGCTGAACAAGCTAACGTTTGAGTTCCTTCTACTTGATCAGTTGTCTCAACAAGAGCATCCCAATCAACTTCGGTTGGTATATTTATAATAGCTTTTTCATACTCTTCCTTAGTAACAGTTTCATATGGTGCCTGACGATATGTACCACCATCATAAGGTAAGAATGAAACACCAGACATTTCGTTAAAATGATCATATACCCAAGCACCGACTCTTGGCCACTCTTCTTCCTTGACAGAAATAGTAACAGATGGTTTATGCTCACACCAATGACGTTGATATTGTAGCCACAACTCTAAATGCTTAATAGCATCTACTTCTTCTCTTACTATTGAACCTTCTGGTAATTTCATAGGGAATGTGAAAACTGTAGTAGAGTGTGGTTTTGTGACATCAGGTTCATGAGGTACGCCAGAATCAATAAGATGCTTAGTAAGAGGATCTTTATTGTCCGATCTAACCCTACGATAGTAGTAACGATCATGGCCGGGATGAATACCGCTAGGAGAAAGCACAAGCTGAGATACAGTCCCTGATGGCTTAACGCATGTAATCGCAGTTGATTGATTAATTCCAAGTTTTTCACTCCATTCTTTATTTGTATCAATAGCAACTTGTTTTAATCGTTGAAGACGTTCTGGTAGATCTGGATCTTCAGGATTATTCATAATTGGTGAATCATAAATTCCTGTAAACGATACGCCTAATAACCTTTCTTCTTCTGTATTCTTTTGCCAAATTTTACGAAGATATGGGAAATTAGTCATTGTCGATTGAAACGTTCCCAATATTGATGCGATTCTAATCTTTCTTGCAAGAGTTGCTTCAGTATCATCATTTCTGATAACGACCTCCGTGAGATTGCAGAATTGATAAGGTCGCAAGATAATCTCTGAGCAGGGATTAGTTCCGAATTCAAACGATGGATCTCTTCTTCCATTTCTCTTAGCGACCTTTTGTGAAGCATCTCTGGAGAAAATACCACGTTCTCCAGACTTCGACTCATAGATCGAAAGCCATTCTTGCATAAATTGACCAACTTCTGGCTTTTCTGTATAAACTGCTGAATTATTTGATAAAGCTCTTTGAACATTTGCTTCCCACCATTGTCCTGCTTTTGCATGACGCATACGATCATCAGAAAGATTTGATAATGAAATCATTGCAGAACGACGAACGCCACCAACAACAACTACTTCACCAATTTTACACATAATATCATGACATTCTAATGATGTTAGTTTGCGACCATGTGCGTTTTTAAAAATACGAACTATAAACTTAAATAAATCATTTAATGGTTCTGGACCAGATGAACGCCCACCAAATGTTTTTAATGGCGCACCTGCTGGTCTCAATGCACTTAAATCCCATTTTGGAATTTCACCAGAATAAAGAAGAGCCATAAGCATACGTAATGCCTTTGCCCAACCCTCTTTAGAATCACGAACTGTGATAATAGTATCACAGTCATAAAGTTGTTCTGGAATTTCTGGTAATTTATTTACATATTGACGCTCAACAGAAAATCCAACTCCTGTACCATTCATAAGAATACACATAGCTTCATCAAAAGCTTTTGGATCATCAATAGGAAGATAAGAACAATTATAACCAGCAACATTGTCACGATCAAGAGCTTTACCAGCAGTCATCAATGATCTCATTGATGGCATAACTTCTAGATTATAAATTGCTTCAAAAACTTCTCTTTTTAAAACTGCATCGTCAATGTTAACTTTATTAAAAATATAATCAACATACCGTTGAACCGTTTCATTCCAATGTTCTCTGCGATTCTTTTCAGGAACATAACGGGCATAACGACTTTTATGAATATATTGCTGATAAACTGTAAATGGCATTCTCTTCTTCCTCTTAATCTACGAACATTATACGATATTCTAATTTAACATCATCTGATACTTCCTGCAAATCAGGATGTGTATTATCAAATAATTGTAAAAACTGACTCTTTGTTATTTCTTTTGAAGAAACTAACTTTACTTCGCTTTCTTTTGGTTCAAGACCATGCAATGTAGCAACAGCAAACCCTTCTAGCGTGTTTAGTTTCTTCATTAATTTATTTAATTTCTCATTAGAGTTTTCGTCTTCATTAACATACAATACAAAAATATCAGAAACAACCTTGCTAACTTTAACTTGTATTAGTTTACTTGACATACTTATTCACCACACTTATAGATATATTCTTTTTTCTTTTCAGAATCACATTCTTTTAGATAATCATTCTCTTTATCAAAAATCTTTATATATTCATCTTCAGAAACTTCACGGTAAGAAAAGATATCCTCACCAACATGGTTTTGAGCAAACTCGGTTAAACCGTTCTCAAATCCAGTAGCATATGCGGCGACATCATCCAAGGCATATTCAATCGGTTCATCATCCTTTACCGCTACTACATACATATGACGAAAGGTGGCCACGGTTTCAACTAAGACAATCTTGCTCATAATTGTATTTCCTTCAATGATGAAAACTCTTTACATATTTCCTCCCATGCATTCATAGCAACTTCACGATGTTCTTTTTGAGTTCCTTCTGCAATCCTAACTTGACAATAATGAATCCATGAACGAAGTGTTCCATTCATATACATTCTAGAAACCGTCAAACCTTCTGGTAATACAGCTCTTGCTTGTTCTTTAGCAATACCATTTGAAATTGCCCACTTATAACCCAATTCACATTCATGAATTAATTGATCTTGTTTTACTTTCCAATCTCTTTGTAATTCTTTATCACAAGTTTCAATAGAATTTTGTCTATTTTTATTATCTTGAAGACGTGCTTCTCTTGCAACAAAACCTAAGTCTGAAGTTGGATCTGCATATCTTTGAGAAAATTCCTGAAATGAAAATGAACGATGTCGTAAAATTTGCCTAGCAATATCACGTGTCGTATTTATTTCCATTACAATGTTAACCATTTCAAAAATAGACCAATGGTTATTTTTCATACAATAATTTAATAGTTTAGAAGATGTTTGATTATTCATTTGATTTGAAGGATTAGATACTCTTGCCGTATAAGCAATAAATTCTTCAGGAGTTATATTTTTTTGTCTGTTAAGAAACCACATAGACGATTCAGTTTCATAAATCATTGGTTGTGTTATTGCAATAATCTTAGCTGTGTTCATTATTTCATTCCTTTGTTCCATCCTTCACCGGGACATTCTTTCTGTCTTACTTTTTTACCAGTAGATTTATTCGTCCACCAGCAAGTTCCTCTAACAAATACACCACCAGTTTTGTTTGGATCGTGAAATCCCGTTTTCTTTTGCTTTGAGATAAGACCAGCATTTCTGGAGTTTTCTATCTTATCAGCAATCAAAAAGGCACCATTACCATTGGCCAATCTTTCTTCCATGGTTTTCTTAGAGATTTCTGTTCTTCTCTCTTTGGTCATCTTCTGGAAGTTGTGTTTTCCATTCTCTAACTTTTTCAACTGAAACTTACTAGCCGCTTCTCTGATACCATCTTTGTTTTCCATTCTCATTATGATTGCTTGGACTGCACCCCAGTCCTTTTGCTTATAATGAATGTCTAAATGTTCCTCAATAGTAACTGCTAATAGGTTTGATGGGTCATTGTTGTTTCTATTACCATCAATATGGTGTATCTCTATTTCAGGTAATAAACTACACTTATGATAATCTTCGTAAATTTTTCTATAATGCATCACTGGTCTCCTTTTGAGTATTTATATTAGACCAATGTTTAGCACTATTCATATCAAACTCCTACTCTAACTTTTGTTAATTTGTTCACTGGTATTTGAAAAAACTTTTCACCAAATTCAACATATTTATTTGGAACAACAACCAACGGAGAAGTTAAAACATCTTCACCCTTAACCAAAAACGCATATGATTTATCAGAATTAAAAACCATGAATATCACAGGCTTATCTAAAACAGTAAACTTATTTTTTCTCTCTGGAATCTGAAGTGTTGGAAAAGCAAAGTCTTTTCCGTTCCATCTATGTTTAACTTCTACTTCGCAGTAAAATTCATTGTCAACAATAAGATCAATACCATAATCATCTGGATTAACTACAGCAATTTTATTTTTTGTTTTAAAAAATTCTATTGCTGTTAGTTTTGCCGGATCATTGTTATTATACAATCTTTTATCAAACTTCTTTCTCATCAACCTTCTCGTATGTCATTTCAAAAATATCTGGTTTACAAGGATAAAACTCTCCAGAAATACCTTTAATAATCCAATCACCCAAACGAGCCGTCATAATACCTTCAAGTGTAATAATTTCAATTCTAGGCTCAAAATTATCTTCACGTCTCTTAACAAATCCGTTACACCAATCTCCAATTTGGTCAATATTTGCCAAATTAATTTGTCTTGCTTCTACATTAACTGCCTTCTTACGAAATTTCATATTTTACTCCACTTCTGTAAAGCTAACTTTGCTGATAAATCTTTATATGTATTATTCTTAATTATATAAGAAATAAAATCAGAAGAAAGACCAGCAAGAACCATATCATTTATATCTTTATGCTCTAAATTAGAAGGCCAAATGCAGACATTATAACCATTCATAATAGCTTTGTCAAGTTTTTTGACAGTTTCTTTACTTCTTGGTTCGTTGTCATAAACAATTACCAAATTTGATTTTTCAAGAGTTCCAATTGCACTAACCAGATCACCTCCAGCAGTAGCAATAGAATTATTAAGAAACATACTGTCAATCGGACCCTCAACGACATATATAGGTTTGTTAAAATCCACAGTGTCCAGACCATACAATTTAGGTATTGTCTCATCAAGAATGATTGTAATGTATTTAACCGCACTCCCTTTTCTAAGACTGCGACCTTGAAAAGCATGAACGGACTTATTAACATCCATAAAAGGAATAAGAAGTCTTGTCTCATCTTTAGCCAAAGCATCAGTTGAAAATTTGTTGGGAACCAAACTATTAGTAAAATCCATAAAATTAGGACATGCGAATAACTTGGCATGATAAGGAGTTGGTATTCCTCTGTCAACAACAAATTTTTTAATTGTATTGTCTGGTGCAAGTTGACTGACTTTCTTTAAACCTTTTAATGGTCCTTCTTTCATGAATATTGGTTTCTTCATCTTAGCGACGAAGTTATCATATTCTATCTGTTCTTTAGATTTATTATTTGATATTTTTTCTAACTGATACTCTTGATAAAGTCCACTATCAACCAGTTTAATGAAATTAGGAATAGAATGTGTAACACCACAATTATGGCAATGGTAAATGCCTTTTCCACCTTTGTCATATACATATCCTCTCGCTTTAGATTTAATTTTATGAGAATCACCACAAATTGGACAAGAAAAATTATATAAGTTGTTGGATTTTCTCTTGAAATTCCTTAATCTGTTACTCAAAAGACCAATATATTTTTGTTCAAGCCAATCCATTATATAACCTATTCTGTTGTTCAGAACACAATTATACTACTTTTTTCTTTATTGTCAAGAGGTATTATTGAAGATTTAATACTTTTATGATACTTGGTCCATAAGCCAAAATAAAAGCTATAACAGCAAAAGCACCACCAAGTCTCCAAAATTGTTTTTCTACATCAACAATTTTTTCACTTAAAGACTCATATTGCGATATTGTTTCTTCTCTTAAAATATCTATTTTCTTAAAAACTATGCCTAATTTTTCATCATATTGTTCACGGCGTCTTTCAGTTAAAAGCTCTACATTATTTAATTGACGTTCTTGTTGATTAAGTCTTTGTTCATGAACAGCAATCATTTTACTAAGATCTGCTGATATACTAGTTAACCTATCGGCAACTTCTTCTAGTCTATCTTGTCTTCTTTCCATATTTGATAACATAGTAGACTGTATACAATTATTTGAACCGTCTGGCATGATTACCTCTTATCAGAGCGTTTTTCATTCTTGTAATCACGTCCAATTATATCTCGTAACTTTTTAGGAATACCTCCAGGTGAAACATAATTGTATTTAGTAGAATTCATCTTGTACTGGAAGTCCCATGGTTGACTTAATTGTTTTCTCTTTAAAGGTGCCTTCAATTTCATTAAAGGATCAATAAGATCAATTCCACCAGTTCCTGTCGTTGAACTAGATGCTCCCATTCTATTTACAGGAAGAGCAGATGTTGTCATTCCACCATCTTCCATCATATTAGCTTTTATTGCTTTATCTTTAAAAATATGTGGATATTTAATATCAAATTTTCTCATAATACGTCCAGCTAACATATTAGCCTGATCTTCACTACCAATATTCTTTTTTTGTATATTTTGTTTAAAATGTATTAATTCATGTGCAATTGTTCGCATTACATCAATAGGATGTCTATCAGTAATACGAACAACAATATTATTACCTACAGAATGACCAAAAGCATCTCTTTTATCTTCAGAACTTCCAACAAATTTAATATTAGGCAAAGATTTTAATCCAAGCTCTTTGACCGCAAATTTTATAAAAAGATTTAAATGGTTTACAGAAACTTGCACTTATACTTTCCTTAATTTTGATATTATATTTTGATCCATGTCAATAATATCGGTATCTATCATTTCTTGATTGTCAACATTATATATTTTTTCAGGTAATATATTTAATAAAATCAAAAAAGGTTTCACATATTTCATCTGTGGTTTAAGTTTCAAATATAATATTTTACACGTAATTTCAGGACCAAAACAATTATTAAGAACGATAATATGATTCAAAATCAAACGTTCTTTTAAATCATCATTCTCAATATATCTGGTTATTAATTTTTTGATATATTTAACTCTATTTAAGTCTTCAACAAACTCTTCAGTGGTATAATATTTGTTACCGTTATAATGCTGTGCACAAAATATTAAATAGTTTTCATGTGTCAATTTTTCATGATTCATTATTTTTCTTGCTTTTTATTAAATTCCTATTGCTAACCAATTAACAGCTGTGTTTGTTGTGGTATTCGCAACCAATGTTATTGCAGTAGAATTAACAGTTGTTACTGCTACATGTGATGCTGATGTATTTGTAGTTGCTGTAACTGAAAATGCATTTGTTACAAAAGAAGCACCAGTTGCTGATGAAAATGTAATAACTTTTGCTGTTGAATTAACCGCTGGAGCAGTTCCCCATTGCATTAATAAACCATTTGGTAACATTGAATATCCATTAGATAATGCTGCAGTATGTGCTACATTTGGAGTACCAAGATTTAATGTATTAGAAGAAAATGTTACATTTGCACCAGAAAATACTAAATTACCAGATAAAGTTCTTGAATCTGTATTTTGTACATAATTTGCGGCAGCAACAGATCCTAAATTGAAAGAGTTGTTAGCACCAGTAGAATTAGCAACTGGTGTTCCACTTATATATAAGCTGCCATTTACTGATAAACTACTACTATTCATAACTGCCATTGTTGTTGTGCCAACACCACCAGTATAAAATGTTAAACTATCAGAAGAACCAACTGAAATTCTTCCATTAGTAGATACATAATCAACAACAATACCATCACCGTATGATGGTCCAGAACCAAAAGATGAATTTGAATAAAGACCATTAGAAGCAACTATCTCACTATTAACTGAAAGATATCCATAAACAAAAATATTTGACGTAATTACTGTATTTGTACCAGCAATAGTAGTATTTGAATTGAAATATGTATTTGTAGTATCAACATAAAGATTTGCTGCTGAAAAACTACCATTAACATTTATAACAGCTGCAGATGAATTGACTGTAAAATATGTTCCGATATTTGCAGAAGTAGTTGCATAAAGAGTTGCAGTATTTGTTTGATTTACTACATTAATTGCAACAGCATTAACAAGAGTTGAATTTGACGTAAATGAATTACCTACAGCAAAAGATGAACCGTTAACAATACCTGTATATGTTGGAAGATATGCTGCTACATTAGACGTTAATCCAGTAGTTGTTTGATAATTAGATAAATTACTTGTTAACTGTGATGTATTAACGTAAGAAAGTGCAGTTAAAGAAGAAGTATTTGTATAGTTAGCTAAATTAGATGTTAACTGTGCATTGGAAACTACATTTGCTGCAGATACAATTCCAACAAAAGTTGTGTTATTAGCAGTCAATGTCAAAACATTTGATGATAATCCAGCAGTTGTTTGATAATTAGAAAGATTACTAGATAACTGACTTGTATTAACGTAAAACTTATTATTAACATATGAAACAGCATTAGTATATGCTGTATTTGCTATAGTATTAGCAAAAGAAACTGCATTAGAATAAGAATTTGTGACTAAAGTATTTGTATATGATATAGTTGAATAATTAGAAAGATTTGATTGTAATTGTTCTAATGTAACATAATTAGAAAAATTAGTATAATGAGCCAAATTAGCTTGTAACTGTGCAGAGGAAACAACATCAGCGGCTGGCGTAGAGCCTACATATAAAGTATTATTAGAGGTGCCACTAAATCCAGAAGATGTAATGACACCACTTAAAAAGGTAACTGGTTCAGAGAAATGGACGGCATTAGAAAAATTCTGTATGCCTGTCCATGTATAACTTACTGCAGTGTTATTAAAAGTTGGTACATATTGAGCAACATTATTAGCAAGATTTCCTATTGTCATAGTTCTAACAGATGCACTTGTTGCAACGTTATAAAGAACTATGACTCTATCATTTGCCACAACATTAGCGGCAATTGGTAATTCCGAAACTTTCTTGCTATTATCTGTCATTTAAATACTCATAACTATCAAGAGTCAGGAAGGAATGTATCGTCCGAAGTATCTGCTGTAGTAGCAGGAGTTCCATAGGCAGCAGTTTGTGCTCCAAGAGATCCCATGGCAACTAATGTTTCATACTGAACACGGCCAGCACGACCACCTGAACCTTCTGTTCTTACAACCCAACCAGCATGTGCAACACCTTTAGTTGAACCACCAGCAGTTACAGTATATCCAGTAGCAGTATCGCCTTGAATGGTATGCGTTTCCCCAGAAGCAGTTACTCTAGCATCGGTAATATCAATGTTAGCTCCACCAGAAGTTGCTGAAATAGCAATTCTAGTAGTATTAGCAAATGATACATAATAATATGTATTACCAGTTAATGGAGCAATTGGTGTGTTTCCAGTTGGAACTGAATAGTAAAGTCTATCACCAACTTGCCATTTTGAATTAGCAGATGTGACAACTAAGGTATCAGTAGTATTACTAAAACCAGTTGAATTAGCAGTAATATTAATTGCGGCAGGAGCGGCAATAGCAAGGGATGGGTTTCCACCAACAATACCAGATCCAGATGAATTAATAGTTAGAGCGACAATACGACCTGTATTTGAATTTGTTGAGCCAGAAGTTGAATTTACTGCTGATGAATTAGTGGTACCATTAGCAAAAGTAATAGTAACAACTGCATTAGCACCATATCCTGTACCACCAGAAGTCACATAAACTTCGGCAAGTCCACCAACAATACCAACTTCAGTAGCATCAACACCAAAAACACCAACTGCTTTTCCTGGTATAAAAGCTCCAATAGTAGTATTGTTATACATAGCAACATCTACATTTGCTCTTGAACCGGCTGATGTATTACCAAAATGTGCATTTGCTCCATCAACACGAACAGTGTTAATTTCACCACCACCCTTTACTAAAGCCCAAGTTCCAATTGGTGCACCATTTGATGACTCTTTAGTAGTAGTACTATTAGCAGTAACAGATTGATCGTTTCTTCCCCATTGGGCCATTTTAGTTCTCCTTTTAAACCTTTTTAATTGTATTTATATTAATCATTATCCAGTGAAAGCATATCTAGAATATATTGTGATTGCTTTGAAATCTTTTTTTCTTTACCATCAACAATCAATATGCCTTCATTTGCTTTATTATATTTTGTACGTGTTACCATAGAAACTCTTTCTAATGGAACTGTAGGAGCAGGTTTAGAAGGCGGTGTAGAAACTTTAGGAGCAGGTGTAGGTTCAACCGATTGTTCAACTTTTTCTCCTGCTATAATCATATTGTTAGTTATTAACGGCATTTTCGTTTCTTATCCTTCCCGGATTCGTCTGTTAACGTATTACCATCAACTGTATCACCAATTCCTCTTTCATCTTGATTACCTTTACCAAGACGAATAATTGGTGATTTTTGTGCCACTGGTGTTTCCATAACAGAGGCAAAGTGTGCTAACTCTGCCTCTGTAAATATTGATTTATTATTCATTATTACCTTCTGTACCAATCACTGAATTAATGAATTCAATTTCAGCTTCTGAAAATTCAACTTCAGTATCTTCACGAACTCCCTTCTTATCAAGAGCATTCTTTCCCTTTGCAATTACGTCACCAGCAGCATTACCTGGTTTTGGTAGCTGTGAATATGGAACCTTTGGAGTTGATGGATCAACATAACCTGTCTTGCTCTTAGTAACAGTGCTTGCACCAAGATGGTCTACAGAAGCTTCTTCCATTTTCTTTGAACGAAGTGCTTTAAAGTCTTCTGGATCAATCTTGTCTGGATCACCTGCAACAGCAGCAATTTTCTTCTGCTTTGCTGAAAGATGTTTTGCAGCCTCAAACATATTACCACTTTTATCGTCTTGTAGATTTAAAAAAGCATCAATAATTGATTCTGATACTTTCTTTTTCTTTCCACTTTCTGGTGTAAGTGTCTTCTGTTGAGCAATAGGAGTTGATGACATAGAAGCACCAGAAACACTTGCTGATGGTGTTGAAGGAGCTTCTGGACCTTTTGGATTCATATTTCTTAATTTTGATGTGGCAACTGGTTTTTCACCTTTTTTTGCAGTACTATAATCTTTTCCACCAAAAGAAAACTTACCGCCTGGACCACCAGCAGCTTTTCTTGCAGTAGAAAAAGCTTGACCAAATGTCTGTTTTTTTGTCTCTGAAGAACTTGACGATGGTGCTGGTTTAGTATTAACAATTTTAACACTTGAATCACTTGGTTTTGCTTGTGAAGATCCTTTACCAGCAGAAACACCAATAGCAGTTCCAGTAGCAGCAGCACCAACAGCTCCAGCTGTTTTTGGATTATCTTTTACTGTTTTTGCAGCCTGACCAACCTTTTCACCTGCCTTTGAAGCAACACCTGGTTTTGCAAATGTTGATCCAACAGGTCTAGTAGCACCAGTTTTAGTAGTTGTTGGTGTAATATTTCTTGTTACATTGCCAACATTTCCTGAGAAACCTTTTTTAACATTTGAAGCAAAGTTCTTAGCAGTCTGGACAGCTGCTGGAGCAATAGATTTAGCTGCACTCACAATACCACTAAGATTAGGAGCTTCCATCATTTCAACATTTTCATCTTCAATTTTCTCAATCATTTCAGCAACTCTACGTGCTCTTTCTTCATTAACACGACGCTGAACTTCAGCAAGAGCTTCTTGAATTGATTTTGTTTTATTTTCTTCTGACATTTTTTTATTTCCTCTAAAGTTAAGTTATTATTTAAATCCTGAAGTGTCTGGTCCAAAACTTGATTTATCTTTTTTTAACGATGAAGAATCTGAACTAGCTGGTTTCGGAGTTACTCCTAATTTCTTCTGTCTTTCAAATTCTGACGTTGCAGCACCAGCAGGTGTTGGTGCCATAACTTGCAAAGCAGTTCCTAATCCTGGTGTATATGTTAAAGCACCCTGAACAGCCGCAGTTCCAGCTGTTGATAAAGCTTTTTTATATTCTCCAGATTTTGCTTGATTATAGGCAGTTGAAAGTTTGTCCATAACACCAAGACCAGATCCGGCAATACCCGACACAGGAAGTTTTGCTTCAGCAATAGCTTCTTTAACAATCTTTTTATATCTTTTATTTGCAGCTTTCATATCACCTTCTGGTGTTACTTGCTTTAAAACAGGATCAAGTATAACAGGTGTTTTTCCTGCAACAATTTTTTCTTCATCAACAATTTTTGTTTTAATCTGAGCAAGTCTTGATAGCTTTGATTTTTCAGACTTTGGATCTGCATCATCAGGTCTTGGTACATCTTTAACTTTACGACGTGCTATAGTTCCTGAAGCTTCAGCTTCTTCTTTAATTTTTTTCTTTCCAGCTTCAGCGGCTGGCCATGAACCTACAGAAGCAGCATTACCATAATTTGGCGCAGGTGTTTCTTTTATTGATTTCTTCTTACCTGATTCTGATGGACATTGAGTTGCAGCAGTAACACCACTCATATCTGATGGTGCGCTTTCAGAAACCTTACCATGTAATGTTAAACTTTTATCTGTTTTAGCAGTGTTTCTTGCATTAGCAGCAGTTTCTGATCTTTCATTATGTCCTGGTTTAATAACAGGAGCAACTGTTTTCGCTGTTCTAAATTGTGATCCTTGAAACTTATCAGTTCCAAGTGTACCAACAGATTCATGAACTTCTCTAATAGTATGTTCAAGAGTAATCTTTGGTTGATCTGAAGGAGTAAAATTACCTTGAGCAATATTTCTAATGATGTGTTCTAGACTAAAGGGTTTCATATTATGCCTTTATAAATGATCTGAGCATCCAGCCGTGTTTATCATGAGCCGTAATGCGATCTTGTAAAAAGTTACTAATACCATATTTCTTTTCTTTTTCTGCTAATTCGTATGCTTTATATAAAGACGAAAGAACTTTTTCATTATCAGAAGAAAGTTTTTTAATCATATCAATAGCAGATGGAATTTTTAATTCATCTTCAATATTAGATAGTTCTTTATAACGTGAAAACGAACCTGGAGCAAAAGCATCAAGAGTTCTAATACCTTCAGCAATAAGATCAACAGCAGCAAATGTTTCTTCCCAAAGATCACCAAGAAACTTATGGTATTCAGAAAAGTTTGGTCCAGTAACATTCCAATGAAAGTTATGAGCTTTCAAATAAAAAGCAAATGTATCTGCCAAAGCTACTTTTAATGCTTCTACTAATTCTTTATTCATTCTTCATCTCCACCACCACCAGAGCTTCCGCTTTTTCCTGGCGGTAATTTTTTAATTTTACCATCAGCCATTCTGATAGCAACTAAAGGAGTTGGAGTATTTCCTCTTTTACCTGTTGTACCAAGTGGAATATTCAATTCATTAACTTGAGTTTCTTCACAGTTCCATTTTCTTAAAGCTTTATTAATACGTGAATCTGGATCATGTGCTGTTTTTGATGATGTTAATTTCTTTTTCATACCGCTCATTCTTGAACAAAATGATTTACGGCGTTTTGCTGATTTACTATTAGGATCTAATTTTGATGGTTTAGTTGTTACAGCAGTCTGGAGATGTGAACCAGGATGTTCTCTTCTGTAAGACTCCACACCTTTTTTATTTAAACCACCTTTTGGGTCTTTGCCTTCTTTACGTTGCCAAGCAGCAACTTCTTCAAGTTTTTCACGAACAATTTTAGTAATAACCTTTTTGGTCTTTGATTGACCAGGAGTATCATCTGAATAAACTTTAACAAGTTCACTTGTTGCATCAAATCTACTTGCAGGATTGTTTTTATCTTTGGAAACTTTTTCTGACCCAGTATATTCTTCTTTAGGAACACAGTTAGGAACACAGTTAGGAACTTTCTTACCATTCTTTTTCTTCATTCCAATGGCTTCATAACCTTTCCAGCAAGCTTTTGTTAAATCTTCGTCTAATTGCGAAGCAAATCCACCAGCAATAAAAGAATTTACTCTATCAAACCCTAATTGTTCTGGTGATATATCAAATGACTCATCCCATGATGAATATCCACGACGATATACTTCTTCAAGTATGCCAGTTGAAAAACCAGAATTTGATGATTTTTTGTAAATAGACAGCTTTGCTTTGTCAGTGAGGTCTACGACAGACTCTAGCTGTGTTTTATTATCTAACTTATTAAACATATGGAGTTCCCCTTGGGTTTTCCTAATATATGCGAGGTCTGGCGTACCCTTTTATACTCGCACTGACGTTCTATTTAGTTTTTAATAAATTTCTCTCCATTGAAGACCTACCCAAACACTAGCAGTTCCTCCAATTGCCTGAGCAGCGACCAAATATATTTCAGAATTAGACGAATCAATGTTTTGAGCAATAAAGTTTTTCTTAGCATTACTTGGTTGATTTACAGGAGCAACGCCAGTTCCTTTACCAGAACCGCCAGGACTTGATGTTCCCACAATACCATTATCCATCTCATCGCCGCCTGAAAAAGCAGTTGCTGACAGATTATATTCAACTCCAGAACTGTCATTTACACTTGTCCAAGTTGTATTTGCCAAAGTTATAGAACCACTATTAGCTAATTTTATCAGTTTCCAATATACTGGATAATTCTCAGCGTATAAATTAATATTACCCATACGAGCAGTAATCCTATTAGGATATGAATTGAACGTATTTTTCAATCTAATTGCTATAATAGGATAATTGTTACTTGCTGTTGTGACTGACTGTCCTGTTTGTC
>Ga0207959_1000022_pt1 | contig 54034 bp, 68 predicted proteins | sample CryBogCBH20Aug07_FD_184609 | JGI IMG/M metagenome (GOLD analysis project Ga0207959, IMG submission 184609) | Freshwater microbial communities from Crystal Bog, Wisconsin, USA - CBH20Aug07 (SPAdes) (version 2) | ecosystem: Environmental > Aquatic > Freshwater > Lake | place: Crystal Bog... | reverse complement strand
AGAAAGAGGGTAACGCACCTATAGCTGGGGCGAAACCGCAGCCCAGCCCTTTAATTAGAGGGGCTGAAGCAGGTGTAGGAACTATGCTTTTAAACAGATTAAATGCTGGATTTCCGAATGCTCAAACGGTTTCCCCTACAATAGCACCTGCGCAACCTTCTATTATCACTAACCCTGCTGATATTTCTCGTGCATCAGGCGCAAAACTTCCTGGTGAATCAGCAAATTTAAATTATATAAGAGCTGAAGCAGGTCAGAATCAAAGAGTTCCTTTCGCTGTTCAATCTGCAGCAACAAATTATAGGAAAGACAACCCAACTGGCGCTCATTTTTTGATAGCCCAAGATCTCGAAAATGCTCAGAAACAAAAAGACATTGGTGAAGGTTCAATGAAATTTTCTGGAGAAGGCAAAGAAGAGCTTTTGCTACCGCCAGAAGTTGCCGAAGAACGAAATAAAAAACTCTCCAGACTCACACCTTTACAAAGAATGCAAATTTTGAAAGAGCGTCTGATTAATAAACTTCCTGATAGGTTATCACCTACAGCAAATGCTTTTGGCGTTGCAAATTTTCAAGACATGGCTAATAGGTTAGAACAAACCCCGCCCGATATTACTGGGGCAGCTATTTCTGGTTTAGGAGGGGTTGGTTCTTTAGCGACATACGTTCCTTATAAGCCTGTATCTGTCGCAGGTAGGGTGGTTAGTCTTGGTGCGCCTGCTTTGAATGCTTACAGGGACGAAGAGAAAAAGAAAAAGTAATCATTGACGTTGACTAGGTATGCGGTTGCGAATTACTTCGGGCAGCTTTTCAATATCAACACATTCTTCAGCAAGTACAGCACAGGCTTCACGTTCCATCATCACCGCCGTTCTTGATGCTTCAATCGCCATTGCCATGATTTCTGCTTTCGCTATTGCAAGGGCATCATCAAATTCTTGTTGGGTAAAAAGGGTTACACCCCCACCGCCACCTAGTAATTGGCGTTGTAATTGGCTCATTTCAGTAGTCATAAAAAATCCTTATTTGTGTAATTTTCTCACCATCAGGGTTAATTGGGGCAGCAGCACCGCCATCATTAAAAGTTGAATAAGTATGTGCTTTCAATTGCTGTATCAAACCTGCACATACGTTATACGATGCTGGCGATATAACTTTGTCTTGATGATTTTCAAATATCTTTTCAACCGTTTCAATTTGTTGAATTAACATATTTAAAATTGCATGATGCGTATCACGTTTTCGTTGTTGTTCATCCCATGCTTGAATTAAATTTAATGGTTTCATTTCCAACCCTCCAATATTTCAAGTAACCTGCGGTAAAACTTTTGCCTATCAACCATCACGGCGGGTTGATAAAGTTCAATAAATTCCATTAGTGGGTCATCATCCGTGCGGATATCACCATCCTTAATAAACAATGCTTGTTTTGCATCGCCCATATAGGCTTTTGTTTCACCAAAAATTTGTTCCGTAAGGGGCGCATCCCTACCCTCACGAATCTTTGCGATTTCCGCATCGATGCGTTCGGGTTCAATTTCTTGATTACCTAAATACAAATCTTTTTCTTCTTTCGTTGCTTTTCTTTTCATTTGTTCCACCACCTTATCGGTTTTTTGCGCCCATACTTCAGCGTTGCTTTATAAAAATGATATCTGTCAAAGATACCTCTCATGAACCTTGCCCCTCGACGTTTAGAAGACATCTTAGTTCTAGAGCGACGAGGTTTAAGATCGTTAAATCTCATATTATTTGCTCATAGGTTTACTTGCGATTGCTATGCTATCTCGAATTGATTTTAATGCGCTTATAATCCTATCAAGCTCGTCAACCGTATTAAATAAAGGTAATTGTGTATTTTCAGGATTACCTTCAGCCATTACTTCCGCCATCGTTTTAAAATCTTTCATTTTAACATCCTATTCTTAATAGTTTCGTGAATTGCTGCCCTATATTTAGGCGGTATATTATCATCAACAATACTCCATGCGACCATCGTAGCTTGTGTCCAAGCCTCTAACCATACAGCCTTTGGGTCAGTTAAAAACTCTTCTTCCGCCTTTGCAGCTTTTAATAGTTTAACCCAATCGTCAAATGCTTCTTCTTGTTTTTCCTTTACGAACCCGATTAACATTATTTTCCTCCTAACCTAAAAGGAAAAGTTTTGTTTAACAAAGCTACTTCTTTCCACCATTCATCACTGTATTTTTCTTTTTTAAACTGTCCAATATCTGACTGTAAATTGTTTGCATCAATAATTTGTTTTAGCATTGCTATTTCTTTTGCTTGTTGGCGAAGCAAATCAGGTATTTCATGTACAAGCCTATCGTATTCTTCGCCCCTAAACATTTTTGTTAATTCGTCTGCCAATTCATTTGCTGTCATTTGTCACTCGCTTTCTTTAGTATTGCTTTAGCAAAAGCATATAAAAAACAAATTTCATAGCCATTGAATTTATGTCCAAACTCATTATTGATAACATCTGATATTTCCTCATCTGTTAGTGTCTTTGCTGGATGGGTGTAGAGTGGCTTTTCAACTGCCACAAAATTTTTATCATGTTTCTCTCGTGTTCCGCTAACCCAACTAACCCCATTTTTATTTTCGTAATACCACGCTACTGGTTCATTGTTCATTTTTCTTGTGCCTTTCTTATTTCAAATTCTTTATTCCATACTGTTGTTTTGCCATCTGACCAGCCATATTGAGTAAATAAAACAGGCATAAAGTAATCAGGATGGTTTACCCATTGGCTTTTACTAACAAGATGGGGCTTTTCAAGTTCTAATATTTCTAATCTCATATATCTTTGCACTCTATTATCAAAGCTATACACATCACAGCAATTATCAAAGCCAAAAAACGAATTGCGATAATTAAATAATCAGCCATTCTCTTGTGCCTTTCTTAGTTTTCGCCAGACAATTCAAGTTGTAAGTTGCCTACCAAACCTTCCCCATCAACTATGTTATGGGTGCAGTTTTCAAAGGCTTCATACAACTTATCACGCAACTTCAGTATTTCTTGTTGGTTATAAGTGGCTATTTGGCAAGTAAATTTCAATTCAATTTCTTTAACCTTCATTTCTCACTCGCTATATAAAATTTAATAATTGCTTCGGCAAACATAACAGGAAAATCTGCTTCAGCACCTGCTTCAAGTAAACCTTCTGCTTTACCTGTCATATGTAAATAAATATTATGTATTTGTTCTTTGGTCATTTTATATTCCTTATGATTTCCGTCATTAAAATTACAATCCCACATAAAAAAATTGCTATCATCATACAAAATCGTATCATTTGTCACTCGCTTTCTTTAATGATTCAACTTCTTGTGTAAAGTCAGATAATCTTTGTAGTGCAGCTTCTTTTTTCAACGCTTCTATTTCAGCTTGATGTAGTTTTATTACTTCTTTAGCAAAAAGACATTCTTCATCCAAAAGAATATAACTTTCTTCTTCCATTATTAATTTTTCTTTTAACGCTTCTATTTCAGCTTGTTGCTGACGTAGCATGGTGGATGCTTGTTCAAATAAATTATCATTTTCTGTATGCCAAAACAATTTCAACTTATCTGCTAGTTCATTTGCAGTCATTTCTCTTGTGCCTTTCTTAGTATTGTTAACTCATCCCTTAATTGAATAATTGTTTCAGCACCTATTTCCATAGCAGTTACCCAGCGTTCAGGAGTTCTAGCTTTTTGATTTAACCCATGCACAACTTTGGCAATATCGTCATCTGTTAGTGTCTTTGCTGGATGGGTGTAAATTGGAATGTCAGTATTATTTGTTTTTTGCGGAAAAACAGCACCCCCATAACCTTGTTTTAAATATTCCAAATCAAGGTTTCGAATCCACGCTACTGGTTTACTCATTTAAAAGATTCCTTTATTAATTCATCAGTTAATTGATCTAAAAGTCTTCTTGCTTCGGCAACATCTTGTAAGTTTGGTTTTTTATCGAAACAAACCCAAACATTATTAGCCATTATAGCGATTGCCGCACCTTTTAACAACTGCTCAATCATTTCCGCACCTGATATAAATACAACGCTAGCAATGCAGCTTCAGCCCTTCCATCATCTTTTTTACGTTTGAATAGTTCTGTTTTTGTTGGCCAAATGCGCATTGCCATCTCACGTGCTCCGTCTTTGCTGGAATTAACCCCTATCGCCTTTTTCCAAACCGCTGGGGTAACATGTGTGTACGGTATCATGCAACCTGCGAGAACCCCTTCTATCACTCCGAGAGAACGTCCGAAAGAAAACATAGAAGTAACCCCTTGATTAGGCATCGCATTAACTTGCTCTATTATTCCCTTAATATGTTGGTTTTTAAATAAGGCTAACTCTAAAACTAGCTCTTGCGGATTAACTCTTTTCTTTGTGCTCTTTCCGACTTTTACTTCTGTTGTGGGCATGTCAAATATTTGAACAATATCTTCATCTTCAAGAATTGCAATCGCACCATTCATTCCTGGATCAACTCCTAAATAATACATTATTTACCTTTCTGCGAATAACTTTCGCACGCTTCTATCTGATGTTTTAATGTTAAAGTTGCGCTCTTCAAAGCGCATAGCCACGCCCCATTTTCAAATGGTTTAGAATGTTCACACGTTCTGCAATTAACAATAGGTGGTTTCTTTTTATAACACACATCCCTGTAATCACACCAAGCACAAGGATACTTTTCATAATCCTCACCAGCTCCAGCAGGGGCTAAGTCAGCATTAATTAGCGTATTAATTCTTTCTAATATATCCGCTTGAACCTCTAAATCAGGTTTAACACGTCTGATATAGTACTGCTCGTTATCTTTATTAAGGGCAATATAAAGCCCTCTTTCAAAACCACCAAATAACATACCCCCTTGTATCTGATAGTAGTGAGAAGGCTGAGACTCAACAAGACCTTTCTTTTCTAAATCAGCGAATGATTTTGTATTGTGCGTCTTAACTTCAAGAACATGCGGCACATTCTCTGCATCAGGAACACCTTTTACAATTCCATCCAGCTTTACAACGAAATGCCCTGTCTTATCTGTATACGTATATTGTTGCCCATCTTCCATCATATCCCAAACGCTATAACCCGCATCACGTAAGTCATTTACAATCCTTGTTTCTTGTAGATTACCTGTCTCGAACAGCCTAAATATTCTTCCGCTAGGTTGTGGGTTGTCATACCCTCTCCATGAAAGCCAGATACGTTTAACGCAATCGTTACCGATACCTGATGCACCTAGTCTTGATAAATTAAATTTACGGGATTTTTTCTTTTTAATTGAATCATAAATGCGTTCAACCATTTCTACTTCTTGTACTGGTATGGGTATACTCAGTGGTTTTTTCGTTGCCATTATAGTCCTTTATTAAAATTGGGGGTCTAAGCCCCCATCCTTCATTCAATCCCAAGGATTCTTTTTCTTATCTGTTTTCGCTTTTGAAGGTGCGCTATCAGGATCATCATTTTTCATATCAGCAAGGCTACTCTTCTGTGGCGCTTTTGCTTCACTCATAACATAACCAACAATACGGTTCTTATCTGCATACCCATTTGTTCCTGCTTCAATATCAAGCGAGCATTTAAAAGGTTTCTCTAAGAGCTCGTCAACAGAACTTGCGTTGGGCTTACCTGATGCTTTTGCCCATGCTGATAATTGCTCACGACCAATCTGCTGTGCCTTCTCAGAGTTATTGTGAATGTTATAATTGCTCCAAATAAAACGACCAACATAATCACCTTTAACAACTTCAAACTTAGCAGCAATCATTTGCCCACCACTCTTTGTTTCTTTAAGGTCTGCTTCTACACATTTGATTGTATATTCACCTTTTGGCAATGGAGAGTAATCTCTGCTACCACCATCTGAATTATACTCATTTAAATCGAATCCAAATTTAGACATTTTATTTCCTTTATTAAAGTTTGATAGGGATATATTTTGCGATTTCTTCAATGTTCATTTCGAACGCATCAGGGCACGCATAACGGTTTTTTGCAACATACGCTGGGTTTTCTACAACATGAAGTAACCGCTCCCCAGTCGTGATTCCACGGTTGACTGTGTTATTAAAGCCTACATCTGATTTCTTAACAATAACTTTGAAACCAGCATAAGCAATAACATCACACCATTCTTGAAGCAAAGCATTACAACGGTTCGGCAACTTTGGTGAGAAACGATCGTAAGGCTCAGTAAGAGGGTTTTCGTAACGCACTACGTTAGCATGAGCAAGCAAAATAATATTCATGCTCTTTTTACGACGTAATGCATCTAGTCCTTGAAGTATTTCTCTAAAAGACTCTGCGACAAATACTTGACCTTTGCCGTAACCTAAGTCTTTTGCGTCATGAGAGCTCTCAATATCCTTTGTGATAAGAGGTTCAACTAACCAATCAACTGAATCAATAACTAATGTTTTGTACTCATGTTCTTCTTTTAATAAAACTTTGATAGCATCAACTACATCATTTACCTCTCCAGCACGTTGGAAAGAAGTAACATCAAGAGAGTCTAATCCATCTTCTGTGTTAATAAAAATAGGATCAGGAAACTGTGATGCGATTGTTGATTTTCCTATTCCGTGATTCCCATAAATACAAATACGTGGTGGGAGTTCTTGCTTACCTACTACTAGGTTGTCTTTGAATGACATTTTATTTCCTTTATTAAATTGATAAATTAAATTCTTCGTATCTATAACTTCTGGCGTCCCATTGTAAAAACTTAATTTCATGACTTGGGTTCATTTGTACTATTACTGCTGATGCAATACAACTTAATTTTGGATCACCAATTAAACATAAATAATCTCCTTCTCGATATGCTGATAAAACATCTCTAGCATGATTAACTAAATCAATATCTTTATCAACATAAGAGTAAATGTGCTCTGGCTCACCAAATCTTATAACGTCTTTGATTGTTTTGTTTAGAGAATTATCAACAACCCATACTACGGGTCTTTTTTGATCAGACATTTTTTCCTTTCTTGCGGTTATAAAAATCGGCTAGCACCGATATCCTTTATTACTTTTAGTATTTCGTTTTCATACCAATCATAATCTAAATCTTCAGGAATATCAACAGGTAATTTCATACATTCACGTGCGCCTGAAGACTTGGCTACCTTGTTTCCGTTACTAGCATATGTTATTGGTGGCAATTGCTCTTTGGTCTGATACCATCTTACAACTTTACCTAAATATTTATCGCCTTGTACACCTCCTCCTGTTACTTTTCTTACGGTTATAAAATCTTCTATATTTCCTTTTCTTAATGTCTCATTAAATGGCGTCCCATTCGCCAACCATTCACCCACTGCCCTAGAAACGATTGGCGCTGTTGGGTTTTTACTTAACGTCGGCGCTGAATAAATACCTTTTACTTTTACACTGCGGTCAACTTTCACAGCGAAATAATTATTAACATCTTTCAACGCCACACATCTGTAAGGAGTTGCTTCAAAAATAAACTTTGTTACTTCGCTTGTATGATTGATTACCGCATTAACAACATGCTGATCAATCCTTCTGTAATAAAGCATAATTCCATCTGTATTCGCAGAGATAACTTCTATATTGTGTCGTGTTAATTGTTCAATCACATTAAGAAGAAGTAACTGCCCTGTCAATGTGATATTGATCATAACATCAGGGGAGTAGAGGGGTGAGTAACAGTTTGCTGTCTTACCAAATGTGCCGTTAAGCGCAATACGTAATGAGTCAGCAATCACCATATTCTTTTCCCTCTTTGCTTCAAGACGCCTATTAAATAAAGTTCTATATTCTTCTAAAAACTTCTCCCCTGTATTCATAGGTACAAGATTACAATTAAGCATAATAGCGGGATAATAAGAAGCCACATCATAATCCATAATACACCAGTTATCGTCAGAAACATAACAATCCTTTTTATCATGTTGCGAATGCAACCCGCCAACACCCATCTGATAAATACCGTCACCAACCCTAACCAGATCATCCTTTAAGAATGCGGGAAGCTCAACGTGCCCACTTGGCTTTTTAACAATAAAGAGATGCTCTTCTATGCGTTCTGCAAGCTGAATAAGCTCATCCGAGTAAAACTTAATAAAACTTGGCATTTTATATCTTACGTAGGCAGGTATTCCAATTTGCTTACGTTTTATATCAAGACGTTTTAAAAACATTTGCTCAGCTACTTGTGAGTCTGATTTGCTTCGGCAATCAACTTGATACTCTTTGCTTATTTCAACTCGCAATTTTATTTGACCTTCTAAACGCCTATAAAGCTCGGCTGTTGTTTTTACATCATTAAAACAATATTCTTGTAACTTCGGCTTCTGTTCATCAGTTATAATGGCAGTGTGGTGATACGGAAGATCCTGAACCGTAGGCATATTCATTCTAGCCCCGTAAGTTTTTAAGCTGACGAACGACGGAGCAACTTCTATCAAATCGATATGATCAATTTTAGGAATGCGGAATCCGTATTTGCGTTCAGCTTCCCAAGGCATTAAGTTTCCTTCGATTATTTCATCACCTAAGTCTTTTAGCTCTTCAGTTGTTTTACCTGTTAGATAATAACCAATAATCGGCATATCATATTTAATACCGTTGAAGCTAATAAAACAATTAGAAGAATCAAACAAACTACGAATGTTTTCTTCGGCGACATTGTCCCCTCCCCATATGGCGAAATATTCATTGTCTTCAAGAACGAGTCCGCACAACAAAAACACATTCTTATAGACTTCTGTATCAAATATTATTGTTTTCATCTGTCTTGATTTACATAATATCCAGTAGGCTCAGAACATTCTTCATCTTCTTTCTTCCGCTCGATTTCAATATACTTTTCAAGAAAATGCGAAGCCTTCTCCAAATCTGTAAGTCCATTTTTCTTTCTCCATCTAGTTACATACTTTGTTATTTGGGCTTGAAAATAATCTAAGTCATTCGCAACAACATAATCCCAATGTTGTATTTTAGATTTGTAATGTGTTCCTGCTACTTGTTTATCATTTGCTGACATCATCTCTCCTGTTCATAAATTCTTTAACTGCCATGCGCCAATCTTGTGCTTTTATTTCAGGCAAATGTTCAACGCCAGAGCTTATTTTGTGCATTCTTTTGAAACCTATCTTGGCCATCGGTATTGCAACCTCAGGGAAAAAGCTGTGTTCATATTTCATGTTTAATGGGTTCATTGGTTCATTACAAAAGAGTTCGCATTCATTCAGGAAAGTTTTCCATGAACCCTCATAAAGATTGCGTGGCTTAACTAAGTTGGCGCTGTAATAATCATAGTCTTCGCAAGGTGGAGGATACTGAATATACTTAGACGCATCATACAAATCTTTATAAATGTGCAGATTAGTACTGATTGTTCTGTAAACCCCGCAACGCAAACCCAAAGCAATCGCAACAAACTCTTGAATCATTGTGAAATGAACAATGTTAGCACCAATGTAACCGTACCAGAAATCATTTGATCGATTGAAAACTGTTAAATCTAATCTGCCGTTTTTAACCTGAAAAACCATTTGTGTATTACAAGCACGGTCTAGGGTGTCACGTAATAAATCCTGCGGATCCCAGAGCTGAATAACTGCTTGACGAGATTCAGGATTTAATTCTAAATGCATAATCACTGCTTCAAGCTGATCTATTTCGAACTGATGACGCATACGATATCCGTATGGCGCATTAAATATTTTACCGTCATCACTATATTGTTTCATGCGGGAATTAAACTGATCAAGAAAAGCAACATCACGACGACCAGCAAGTATCCAAACACTTTCCATTAAATGGAATATAGGATTGCAATCACGTTGCTTTGAAAATAAAACTCGTTCTGTTGGTATTATGACGGTTGTCAGAACAGGTTCATTAATCATAATTGCATCACCATTGCGTGTCTTTGTATCTACCCCAGAAGTTTTAAATTTCCAGAGTGTTTCTTGAAACAAATGATTTACATTTACTGCGGTAATTTCCATTAAAACTCCTTAGTTGGTTTGTAAATTTGTTTAGGTGTGCCTAAACCATCTTTGACTTTCATATACTTGCTAAACTCACAAAAAATATTTTGTATGTCATGCAAGGTTAAATCCTCATACTTCACTGCTTCTTTTAAAATACACTGCCGTGCTTCAATTAACTCTTTTAAAAACTGTTCTTCAGATATCTTTTTAACTGCTGGTCTGTTATGTAATCTATTCAAACCTTTTAAAGATCCTGGACCCATTGGAGCCCACGTAAATAAATCGTGCGCATGATTTAACTCCCCCATTATATAAGTTAGGTCAGCTGTGACTTGCCCTGCCATAAATGTTGAAAGCCCGTAGCCTTGTGATAACGCTTTTGTGGTTAGTTCTATCAAATCCCATTCTATTCCACTGCGTACTTTATCAGCTATTTCAACTGTCGGTGCAAGTATGTATTTTACAATATTTTCGCATTTAGAACCTCGTTTGTGTGTCGGGTAAACAACATACGCAGCATTAAAAATTTTAATTTTTCTTGCTTCAAGTATTTGCAAGTAATCGATCATACGCTCAATTTCTAACTCCTCAACCCGATGCGGGATTAAGTCATTTTTCATTAAATATTCAAGAGTGGGTGGCCAATTAAATATACGAGCAATAAGTGCTTTAAACCAAACATCACCAATATTATTCGTATAGTAAAACTGTAATAGCCATTTTGAAACTCGATCATCACGTCTCCGAATATTGCAAAATCTATATTTTTGTAAAATTGGATCGTGAGTCATGGGGACTCCCAATTCTTTTGTTATACGCAGTATTTCCCTGTCAATCACGAACTGTATTAAATCTGAATAATCACATTGCGTCGTAGTCACGAAAGATCTCCAAAGTTTTATTGAATGCGTCAGTATGATCTATCGTGCGCACAGGGATACCAATGTTGTGCATATTGATACATGTGCGGTGCGCTCCACTGTGTTTGCTGATTGTGTTATCAGGGTTGAATGGGCGCAAATCACCACGTGCGATTCTTCTCTTTTGAACACGGTCAAGGCAAACGTCCAGAGGGGTATCAATATAACCAAGAACATATGCATTGGTTTCTTTGAGCATGGTTGTTGTGATTGCCTTTGGTCCTGCGTGCGCAAGTAAAAGCCCTTCAATTAACACATGACCTCCGTAACCACGAGCTTCAAGAGCTCTATCAGCAATTTCTTTTTGCGTATTAATCCCGTCGCAACCACCGCACGTTGTTTCATAAGAGCCGATAACATAAAGAGGAGATGATATCTTTTCTGAAGACAAGTTTATTTCATATCCCCAAATCTTTTTACCCGCACTGACGATTGGGTTATGCGGGTACTTATCTATAAATGTGCGTGCGATGGTCGTCTTGCCTGAACCACTTGTTCCTCGTAAACTTAAGATTATGTTCATATTTTTTCCAGAATCCAATTTGCTCTAAATGGTCTGCCTGTCTCAGCAAACATACTTGCCTTTTCTGCTTCAGGCATGCGCTCTTTCTCGCATTCTTCACGTAACCATTCAGGTAAGTTTTTCCTGCGTATCTCTTTAAAAACAGAGGTGAGTTTTGCGAAGCCCCGCTTATCATACCATTCAATACGCTTCCACGCCATGTCGGCATATACTCCTGGATAACGTCTTGAAAAGAAACCATTCTTAAATTGACACAAACATGATTCAAGAGTAAACTTGCTGATATGCGGGTGATAACCATATTCATCTTGAAACTCTTTTAAAAAACTTGCTGCTTCTAATTCTAATGCTTCACCTGTTGCTTTTAAATCAATATACTTTCCGTCATGTGAATCTGGCTGTCGCTTGTCATAAACAAACCGATCAGCACCCAACAAAAAGAACATACCGTTGCGATGCGAACGAGACCCATCAAAGTCCTCGAACATGAGAGTTGAACAGTCAGCCCCATAACCAAAAATTTTGACGTACTCTAGGTACGAGAACGCAGATAACCGACCAAAATGTTTTATGCTGAATGCTTTTTCCCAGAGTTCTTCATAGGTTTTCTTTTTTGACCATAATGCCCGTTGATCACCTGCTTCTTTTACAAGCTCCGCATAAGACTTTAAACCTTTGAAAGTATCTTTCTTTTGTTTGTTACGATCAGTATCGTAGCTTAACGTATCCCATTGCTCATTGAAACGCTTTTCCGCCATGACCCATTCGACGTCACTTTGCGGGATCGCAGGCATGAATTCAAGTAAGCGCATAGACGTGATTGGGTTTTGTGTGTGACCATTCAATGTCGCAAACCACAAGGCAGTTTCGTCATCCCAGCTGTAATGCTTTTTAAGTTCGGGCATGTATAAATAAACAAGACCAGGATGAACCTTAAACACAAGATTTAAATTGTAAAGGGACTTAAAATATTCCCTTCTGTTTTCTGGTCGTCTATAATCTATCATCAAATTGCCCCGCAAATAAAGAAGTATATTCATTAACAGCTTGTATGGTCGCAAGCTTCTCTTGATGCTCGTATGTTAAAACTTGTAAGAATGACGTTATTTTATCTCCGTCTTTTAAAAAAGTCTCGTTAAACTCCTCTTTGAATCTCTTAGTTACAACAACATTTTTTAATGCGTCGATTAAATTGTCCCATGTGTAAACTTGCCATTGATCAATTATTTCGTTTACTCGTGGCTGAATAACAGATTCAATATCTGTAACGGGTTTTGTATTAAAAATGTTGACGCCGTCTTCCGTATAAGTCATAGATTCCTCGCTATAAAATTAAAGCCCCAAAACGCAAGCCAGATTAAAAATATAAATAAAATTACCCAAGACAAAATTTCACTCGTCTTAGGCACATCAATGTAAGGGTTATTGCGTTTGAACTTCTTTAACATATAAACCTTTCGAGTGTAAAAAACTGTTGCGGTTAATTAAAAACCACCACGGAGCATAATCTTCAGAACCAGTCCAAACCATTTTCATACTAGTGGACTTGCTTGCGTAATACTTTTGATAAGCGTCAACAACGTCATCAGATTTAAACTCATCAGGCATACATTGCGGAGGATCAACCCATCTCATTGTTTTTAACTCAGGAGGAGGCAACATTAATTCGGTATCAAGGATATGTTGACTCGCATGTGTTTTACGGAAACGATTGCGGTACTCTTGAGCGAGGTTCTTAGCAAGCTCAGCAACATACATGTAATGCGTCTTGGAGGAACGAACCCAAACTGCGCAGGGATGATTTTTATGAGTAGGTAAGTAAGTCACCTTATCACCGTTGCCGTGCTCGTGGTGTGCGGTAGATAAGAGTTGGCACGCTTCAAGTAACATTTTGCCGACGTGAATATCAGCATGAGACTGAGCAGCGATAATTGCACTACGATGGAGAAAAAATACATTCATACGTTATTTCCTTTATTAAATTATTGAAATTAAAGTTTGCCTGAAGTAATTTTAAAAAACAACCACCTCAGGCAAATATTTTTACAAATACTCTTCAGCCATTGCCCAAAGGTTTACGTTGGTGCGGAAGACTGGACCCATACTCTTTAAACCCTGCGTACGGATCTTACGACCTTCAGCAGACACACCTTCAAGACCACCCTTCATAATGTTTTCTTGAATACGGTTAAATACTCTCCAGAGGTCATTACCGACATCTTCACTACGACGTGGGCGCAACACTTGCTCAATGTCAACATTCATCCCACGCATATCAATTGCACGTTGCGCAAATTGTTTTTGGTCAATTGGCGAAATGATTTTATTCATAAACAACTCTGTGCGTCTTGCTGACTCACGAGCAGACTCAATCACTTTCATAGATTCAGCAATAACAATCTCTGGTGTTACGTTGACGTGGCGAATGCGTGCTGAATGTGCGGTTGAAGACTTAACAATAAGACCATTTGCGCAAATCATTCTGTAAACACCGCACTCCATACGCAGAGTTGTTGAACCATCATGAGAGTTGATTACAACGATTTCTGGAATAGAACCATTTACAGAATCCATCAATGAACGATGGCGCATACGGAGCAAATGCTTTACAACACGTGGGTCACGTTTGCGTGGCTTGAGGTTGAATGTTTGAGTAACAAGAAAACCATTATCACGCATAGTGTTTACGATGTCTTTTGTATCGATGAGCTGATACTTTTCAGACAACTGTTCGTATTTTACTGCTGAGGATACTGCTTCTGGGAATGTTAAAACTTCAGTCATGTTATTTCCTTTATTAATGGGTTGATTTGAACTACTGATTAAACTTTAAACCAGTTTGATAAAAAAGTCAAGGATTTCTTTTGCATAATTGTAACCAACATATGCACAAGCTGAATATAAAGCAATATCAGCGAGTAAGAAATATGGAAAATAATTCTTGGTGATAAACTTACGCATGTTGATATCCTCTCTCTAAAACTTCTAAAACTCTTTCCACTGCATCATAACTGTTACCACCAATGTGCCATTCTTCCATCCCCATCGGTGTGTAACCGTTTTTCCATTCGTAGATTGTTGCGACGGTTCCGTCTTCAAAACGTAAGCACCATTCACAAGTAACTTTATCACCTGTGTGATCATTGGGTCCAAACTCAGGCTGACCGAAAGCAGAAACTAAGTGATGATACGTTGTTTTAACGTAACCTTGAAGGCATGTGCCGTTTATGTTTGCGTTTTTGATAAACTTCATAATTATTTCCTTTATTAATTGATTAATTTGAACTGCTGATTAAACTATAAACCAGTTAAAAACAAAAGTCAAGGATTATTTTCATAACCCCTGACTTTTTTGCTTACTTACCTTTACGACGGGAAATCTTCATGTTGATGGAGACCGACTGCTTCTTGTGTTTAGCTAGTAACTCTTTTGGAATTACAACCCCCATTTCAGTCAAGATTGCGTTATAGTCAACGCTATCACGTGCAGACAAATATACAGTACCGCAATACAAGCTACCTTCGTATTTACCTTCACCTGCGTTTTTGAATACGTCTTTCATAGCGTCGAGTTGCTCTTTGTCTGCGGCAATTTTGTCGCTGAGTAAACCGATTTCGTCTAACTTCTGGAGTTGAATATCAAGAACTTGCATAATTTATTTCCTTTATTAAGTGGTTATTGAGTACTACTGATTAAACTATAAACCAGTTTACTGTAAAAGTAAACCAGTTTACAGAAATATTTTAATCGCATTGCTCAATGCGCAAATCAATTTCGTAATTCTTGTGTTCTGTAATATCACGGAACATCTTCCAGACGATACGTTTTGTATCGGCGGGAGTAGCTAGCTTGCCGTCAGCCAGATATACGTATTCTTGTTTGCTTTTATTCCAAACGACTATTTCTTTTCCATCTTGCAGATGATAAATGTATGCATTGTCGTCTGCGGTGATATATGATTCGACTTTAATGGGTAGGTTCAGCATGATTATTTCCTTTATTTACGTTATTAAAAGTGAAGCGAAGTTATACTTTAAACCATTGTTCCGCAGAAGTAAACACCTTTTTTAAAATATTTGTTGTTTTTTAAAAATATTTAAGGCAAAATAAAAAAGCATGGTTTGAATTCCTTTAGTTGTCCCTATCTATCCCTAGCCCCACAAAGGCGAAACCATCATTGACCATGCAATCAATAATAGGATAGGGACACCTAAGGGAATTCATTTGTTCAACAATGGTGGAAAATAATAATGACTGAAATAAAATTAGTTGATAAGGGTGAAGTGCCCTCTATCCCTCTGCAACTTAGAGAAGCAAAACGATGGTTGCTGTGGAGACTTGAAAAAGATGAAAATAATTCTGACCGAACTTTAAAGGTTCCATATTACACAAGCGGTAAGCGCAGGCGGGGTACTCTTGATACCCCTGAAGACCTTGCTCGTCTGGCTACGTATGCGGAAGCGAAGCAAGCGATTAAATTAGGTGAATACACAGGCTTAGGGTTTGCGCTGGGCAAAGACGGTGACGGATTTTGGCAAGGTATTGACCTAGACAAAGTCACCGCAAACGGTAACAATGAAATTGCGGAATCCCTGCCGAGTTATGTTGAGCTGAGCCCATCAGGCAAAGGTGTGCACGCTCTTGGTTACGGTTCATACTTTAAGAACAAGAACTTGAGCAAAGAGCATGGTTGGGAATATTACAGCCGAGCTAAGTTCTTCACCGTAACTGAGCGCATCATACGTGCTGGAGACATTGTTGACCTTGTACCGTTTATTAAGAAGCATTTTGACCCAGAACTTAACGTGAACGAAGTTTCAAGCGCAATGGGCGCTGGTACGCTGATCTTAAGCCCAGAGCAACTTTTAGACATCGAGCGTGCGCTGAAGTTTATTGACCCTGATTGTCCTCGTGATACTTGGATTGAAGTTTGCTTCTCTCTTGCTCGTGTTGAAACTGGGTATCAGTTGTTTAGCGAGTGGAGCAAGCGTAGCGCAGGTATTAAACATTCCGTAGCGAATGAAAAAGAATTAGAAGATCAATGGAACGACATCCACACCAACACAAGGGGTGAAATTGGGTTAGGAACTTTGTATTACCTAGCGAGTAAGAACTCAGAGTATGAACGCACAACAATAAGCGAAAACATACTGAATGACCTAGACAAAGACAAGCGCAAAGTTGAATTCCTAGAGAGGTTTAAACCAGTCCAGCTGAGTTATGATTACTTGCCTGAACCTGACTGGGTGATTGATGGGTTCATTGGCGAGGGAATAACATTTATCGCAGGGGCAGAAGGGAAGGGGAAGTCCTCAATTCTTCTGCCTCTTGCTTTGCAAGTTGCAGGTTTAACGAATGATACGTTCTTGAAGATTAAGCACAGACGTCGTGTAATTTACATAACGGAAGACCACTCACAAGCAGACAGGATATGTTACGGTATGCGCACCCATCATTCCAGCAAGGGCAAAGACGAATGGGATTACTGGTTGCATGTTGTGCCTGCGTTCCGCATGACGGACAAAGAGATACAGTTTGCTGCGGAGTTTGCTAAGCAATACATTGTAACAGTCAATGGACGGCAGATTCCTCCGCTGGTTGTGTTTGATACTGCTTCAGCGACGTTTGTGTTAGAGAATGAAAATGATAACTCTGAAGCTGCAAGACTCATGTCTGTGATTAATAATGAGTTTTGGTATCGTGACTTTATCCCTGCGTGGATCAGCGGACACACAAGCAAAGCATTATCAAGGACGTCAGCAATAGAAGACTTATCAGCACGTGGCGCAAGTGCATGGGGAGGCAACGCAACTGGAACTGCGTTTATCTTCGAAGACGAAAATGTTGAAGGCAGAATACTAGCGACCAAAAAGAAGCGATTCAGTGAAACAATACAAGAGGTCAGAGCTGTTCTTGACTACCACAAAACAAAATCAAAGAACCGATATGGAGACGTGATTGATGAAAGTCCATATTACTCTGTTAGATTGCTGGAATCCAATCTAGAAGAAAGAAAAGAAATCAGTGAAGACAAACGTGAGCAATCAGACGTAAAACAGATTACAGACGCTTTATACCGTCTTACGTCAAATGGTGCGCCAATTACAAGACGCCAGCTCAGTGAGCAAGTCCATATGAGTGAGAAATATCTGACTGCTGCTCTTGAATCCGTCGTTTCCGATGGAGTTGTGATTCGGTATAGAATTGACGATCCAGAGCGCAGAAAAGCACTGAATCTTAACGTGCGGCAGACGGAGTTTTTGAGGCTAAAAGATGGTTGGTTTCCGACCCTATAAATTACGTGATTTCGTCGTTGCTTCCCTTAAGGAAAAAGTTGACGGCAACGACGGAATCGATGACGCTGAAATCCATGAAATCATCAGGTAAAAACCTAAAGGTATTTTACCCTGATTTGCAGTCGTTTCCGTGGTGTCGGAAGTAACGGGAAACGACGGGAAGTGACGGGAAACGACGGAAATGTTTTTGGGGTTGAAAATAATTTGAAAATATTTTCATAAACTGGTTTACTTTTCTTTCGAACTGGTTTAAAGTTATTTCATCGGCAGCAAATTTGATTAATAATTTAATAAAGGAAATAAAAATGAGCAACGTAAAATTAGCAAAATTTCATTACTTCAACGAAGCTGGCTTGTGTGCAAAGAAGCATGCAAACGACGCAATAATCTCTGCATTGGTTGATGCAGGGAAATGTAAGTCTGGCGCAATTGTTGCTTACGGAACTTTGTCTTACTTCTGGACTGATAACATGCGGGATCTCGCAGTGAAACGCAAACGTGTCGAAAACAGCGAGATCAATACTGCGATCGTATGTTTAAAAGAGGAAATTGAGATGCAGGAAAAATTTTTCGCTGAACATCAATAATTTGGGTTATAATTCCTCTTAAAACAATGAGAGAGGAATCGATATGCCGAAAGGAGTACCAAAACCTAAGACAGACAAAGAGGTTGTCTCTGCTTTCTCTAAGAAAGACCTGATGACGAACTCCCCAAAGCACAATGCTGCGGTCAGAGGAGCAATGTCTGCAACGCTTAGAAGGCTGACCACACAGAACCCTCAACGCTTGAACAAGATCGCTGAGGCACTTCTTGATGCAGCGGAAGCAGGTGACCTCCCAGCCATCAAGGAAGTGTTCGATCGTTTGGACGGTAAAGCAATTCAGTCAACGGAGATCACTGGCGCTGATGGAGGTAACGTAAAAGTTGACTTTGCTGGCGAGCTTGCGGTGGCTCTCGCTGGCGACATCTTAAAGCTGCGCCAAGACAAGAGCAAGTAATGTTGACTGGCGCCCAGCAAGAGTTGTTCGCTGAAAAGATCGAGTCAAACGCTGATGCGCTCAATAACCTTAGCGCAGTTTGGCAAGCAGCGATGCAGGCTCGACTCAAGTGGCTCAGCATAGCGCTCGAGCACCAGATTGAACCGACAGGAGATTGGAGCACTTGGCTGTTACTGGCTGGGCGAGGAGCAGGGAAGACTCGGCTGGCTGCTGAATGGGTTTGGTGGACGGCATGGACGCAACCACGCTCCCGCATCCTAGTGAGCGCCCCCACGTCTGGAGACATACGGGACGTCTGCTTTGGTGGAGATTCAGGTCTGATTGCAGTTTGCCCACCCGAGCTTATTCAAAACTACTCCGTGTCCCTGCATGAGCTAACCTTGCAGAATGGAAGTTTAATAAAAGGAATTGCAGCATCGGAACCATCACGTTTCCGTGGACCACAATGGAACCATGTTTGGTGTGACGAGCTGGCTGCTTGGGAGTACCTCGAGGAAGCATGGGACATGATCGCATTCTCCCTACGACTCGGTACTGACCCAAAGATGTTATGCACCACCACACCAAAACCAGTGCCTAAGATCGTAGAGCTGGCGGATCGCGATGGAAATGATGTACACGTCACCACGGCTTCTACATATTCCAACCTTCACAACCTAGCCCCGACCTTCCAGAAACAAATTATGCAGTACGAAGGCACTACGATTGGACGTCAGGAGATCTATGCAGAGATTCTAGATCCAGAAGAGTCCGGACTGGTTAAGCGTTCGTGGTTCCGACTTTGGCCATCTGAGAAGTCGTTACCCCAGTTCAGCTTCGTTATTCAGTCGTACGACGTAGCCACCTCCGACAAAACAGTGAACGACCCCACAGCGTGTGTTGTACTAGGGGTGTTTCGTCCTAGCGCCGACCACGGTTCTCGAGTTATGCTCATTGACTGCTGGTCTGATCGAATGCTATATCCAGATTTACGACGCCGTGTACAAGAAGAGTTCACGACCATTTATGGAGACCCAGACGAGTTCAGTAATGGCAAGAAAGTGGACTTGGTACTGATTGAAGATAAGTCTGCTGGTATATCGTTACTGCAGGATTTACGCCAGACGATGATACCTGTAACGGGTTACAATCCAGGGAATGCCGATAAGACAACTCGATTGAATATTGTTTCACCGATGATCGAGAAGGGGCTAGTGTATTTGCCGGAGTCAAATGAAAGAAGCGGACAACCGATGACATGGCTTGATCCATTTCTAAGAGAGATTGCTGCGTTCCCAATGGCTAAGCATGACGATTACGTAGATGCGTTATCACAAGCCTTGCGATATTTACGAGATGCGGGCATAATTACTCTTGATCATCATCCTGTTGCCGATGACGATTACGCTGACTCCCGTCGTGTTTATGTTAATCCATACGCAATATAAGGAACTGTTATGCCACAATACGACCAGTTAGGCAATGTAATTAGCAATGACGATACAACTCCGAGTCAAGACGACATGAGGTTGGCGTTGCAGAATAGACCTGTTGCAAGAAACCGAGCGGGACAACCCGTAAAAGTCGATCCATTAGGAACGATGGGCGGGGCGATTAGCCAAGGTTTAGCACCTATGTTATATGGCGCAGCAAAAGGAACTGCATCGGCGATTGCTGGTGCTCCAGGCGATATAGAAAGTTTAGGGCGTAGCGCTATTAATTATTTTGCGCCAGACACTGTTTCACAGAATACAGCATTGCCTACTTCTGAAGAGATGTATGAAAGAATCCCTAAGAGCGTTAATCAGACTCCCGAACAACAGTATAGCGAAATGATGGGTGGAAAGCTCGGGCAAAATGTTGTTGCCCCGATTGTAGGATTAGGTGATCCTGCAGCGATGAGTAATTTACAAGTTGGGCTTTCTATTAAAAACAAAGGTGGCAACTGGATAGACGATTGGATTGATAAAACTTTGAATCATACAAAAAGAGCTATCAATACATCCGACGAAAAACCTGTAGTCCTTAAACATTATGGTTTAACCGAGTCTGAATTAGCAGAATTACCGAGAGAAGAACGACTCAAAATGTTCGAGCCGTTTTTAACTCCCGAAAATAAAACTCGATCAAGCATAAACAATTGGATTGATACAAAGTTACGTAACTATATTAAAAACGATTTAGCAACCTCTACCGACCCTGTTAGAGAATTACACGATGAGGGAATAACGCATATACCCGATATTCGAGATGAAACGAGAGTAGCGTCTGATAATATGAAAATGTGGCGTGAAACGCACGGATTTACAGCCGAAGGTCATGCAAAAACTGAATTAGGTAAATCATGGGAAGCCAGATCTGATTCAGCAGTTTCACCTGAATATGCAGAAAACCTAGCAGATACATTTCCAAGCACAAAAGGTTATTTAAAAGACCTTTTAGAAAAAGATCCCAATGCAGTAGTTCACACGTTAGATAATAATGCGATGCACGATCTAGGATTTGAACATGCGATAGACGAACTTCAAAACGCAATGCTAGATGAAAATTTACCGCAGCAATTAAGATTAAGACCCAAAGACGTAGATAAAATGTCTGTTAAAGACGCATTACGTCACGTTGCAAAGATTAATGATTATCGCATAAAACAAGCTGATAAAGTAGCAACTGCAAATAGGGATACATTTGCTACCCATTTTCCCCCTGCGTATGAATATGATAATGGGTTTAGATGGCACGAGCTTAAAATGCCTGAAACAGATTTTAACCCCAACGTAATACAAAATAATGGTAAATTTTCTATTCTTGAGCCTGACCAAAAATTAAGTTGGAAAGACCCTGAGTCGGGAAAAGTTTTATTTAATTCACCAGAAGAAGCAAAAACGAGTTATAACAAGGCAAAAAATTATCAAACATTAGACGAAGCTCTTAAAAACGAAGGTGATCAGATGGGTCACTGCGTCGGAGGTTATACTAAAGATGTGGCTAACGGTAATACCCGCATATTCACTCTGCGAGACAATAAGAACAGACCACACGTAACGATAGAAGCTGTGCCAACTGGCGTATCACCTATTGATGCGTATGAAGCAAACAAAACTTTTATAGAAAGCAATCCCGAGCTTGCAGAGCAAGCAGAGGAACTTAATAATTACGCTGATGCACCTTATGAATATATAAGTGGTTTACACCGATTGATAAAAGAATATGGTGGTAAATTTATCGAGCCACCCCCTAGTCCCGTTCACAATATCGAACAAATTAGAGGGAAAGGTAACGGAAGAGTTGCAGATAAATATCACGATTATGTTCATGCTTTTTTAAATAAAAATGAAAAAGATTTAAATGAAGTTTATGATACTCACAATGTAGACGTGGTAGACACGTACCAACCGAGCTCGATTAAACATCCTGACAAAGCCCTGATAAAAAATCAATTATATAGCGGTAAATTGCCAAGATTTTTGAAAAGGAAAGACCTTGATGATTTAGCTGAAAAAGAATATCAGAATATCCTCGATAACTATGAATATAAAGATGTTGATAATGGAAACGAATGGATAAATGCAAGGGAAGCTGCCGAAAAATATCATCCAGGAAAACCCGAATTACAAAGAAATTTTATACGTGGTAGCGTAGGGTATCCTGAGCTGTTAAGGGAAGCCCCTAAACGACAAAAATTCACAGGTGATAAAAAATTAGATGATATTTTAAATAAAGTAAGACCGTATGAAGATTTGAGTCCAAATTCAAATTATGATTTAGGGGGTATATCCGCTCCGCAAGAAAATCAAGAATATGTTGTTGGTTATCATATACCCGAAGATGTTGCAAGACCTTTAGCAACTGGCAAACTTACTAATAAAGATATCGGTGATAAAAATTTACAAGGTTATGCGCCTGAGCATGTTGGCGGAGCATATTTCTGGTCTCATCCTTCAATAGCACGGTTTCAGAAAGACAGATGGCACGAAACAGTTCCAGACGAATATCAGCATGAAGCCCCTATTATGAAATTCAGGATGAAAAAGAAAGAGCATAATCTTGTTCCTGACGAAGATACTGATGCAAAAAATTGGCAAGACAGTTTCACGAGCGGATCTTTTGCTACGACTACCCCTGTTGATATGAAAAATCTAGTCGCTATTTACTCTAATAACCCAGAGAAAACTCGCCAACATATTATTGAATCAATTGGTAAGTTGAATAACAAAGTAAATAATTTTACTCCAGAGCATTTAGAAGCATTAAAAGAATATCAAGCTGCCTATGTAAATTCTAAAGTTGGCGGTTATTCTCAAATGCAAAATATGCTTCGTAAAGGTCAACCGTTATATAAAGAAGATGTTCCAGGAACAACTGAAAAACTTGTAGAAAATTTAAAAAATTTATTTAATCATGCTTCTTTAGAAGAACCACAGTTAGTTTATAGAGGTGTGAAAATACCTTTTAATGGATCTTTAGATTATCTTTATAATTTGAAAATTGGAGATACTTTTTCCGATAAAGGTATAACTTCAGCTTCAAAAGATTCAAATATTGTCGCTCGTAAATTTTCAGATAAAAATCAGCCGAGCGATAAAATAGTAAATTTTGTTATTAATCTTCCCAAAGGTTCAAAAGCAATCGATTTAGAAAAATATCTCGGCTCAGAAGCAGGTCATGAAAAAGAAATAGCCATAGCCCCTAATACAGTTTTTAAAGTAACAAAAACAACACATGGCGAAGGATTCCCAAGAGGTGGAGGGATGAAACCTGATAAAGACATTAGGACAATATATGTTGATGCTTTAAATTATAATCCACCAGAAGGACATAAAAAAGGTGGTTTAATCAAATCTAAGGTATACTTTGCTGAAAATAAAGACGAAATGAAATTAGCATTAGTTAGGAGAAAATAATGCCTGAAATGCCTATACCGCAAATGTACGACCCTAATGCTGATGAGCAAGAACAAGGCTCTATATTCGAATTAGAAGACGAAATTACTGGTGCTGTTGAAGAGCAAGAAGATGGCTCTGCGATTCTTCACCTTGAAGAGTTAAAAGGTCCAGAAGACGAACCTGACTTTTATGAAAACTTATCTGATACTGTAGATAATTTTTTCCTAGATAAAATCGCTATGAAATATATCGATTTAATCGATAAAGACAAAGATGCAAGGGAAGAACGTGATAAAAAATACGAGGAAGGCATACGACGCACGGGTCTTGGAGATGACGCTCCAGGAGGAGCTCAGTTTATGGGTGCTTCAAAAGTGGTTCACCCCGTCATGGCAGAGTCTTGCGTCGACTTTGCCGCCAGAGCAATTAAAGAATTATTCCCACCTGATGGACCAGTACGATCAAAAATCATCGGTGAAGTAACTGAAGAGAAAATAGCCCGAGCCGAGCGCAAACGGGACTATATGAATTGGCAACTTACCGAGCAGATTGAAGAGTTCCGTGATGAAGAAGAGCAAATGCTCACACAGCTACCCCTCGGTGGTTCACAGTATTTAAAAGTATGGTACGACGATTATAAGCGCAGACCATGTTTTGAATTTGTTCCGATTGATAATGTTTATTTACCTTTTGCAGCTGTTAATTTTTATACTGCAATGCGAGTTACCGAAGTTCAAGTTATCACTCAAGAAGAATATAATTTAAGAGTTGAACAAGGTTTATATCGTGATCTTGGGACTTATAAAGTCTCTCAAGAGCCAGAAATGTCAAGTGCCCAAAAGGCGTCTAATAAAATCGAAGGTAAACAAGAAAACTCTGATAATATAGATGGTTTACGCACTGTATATCATATATACACATGGTTAGAAGTTGATGGCGATAGCTATACAAAAGGCGAACGTGCGCCTTATGTGATGATGTTAGATGCGTATGAACATGAAGTTATTGGTTTGTACCGAAACTGGGAGAATGGCGATGACACTTATACAAAACTTGACTGGCTGGTTGAGTTTAAATTCATACCATGGCGAGGTGCTTATGCTATCGGGCTTCCTCATCTCATTGGCGGTCTTTCTGCTGCTCTTACTGGCGCATTGCGTGCTCTTTTGGACAGCGCACACATTAACAATGCACCGACAATGCTTAAGCTCAAAGGTGGAAAGATATCGGGGCAATCCCAAACTATCGATGTTACACAAGTTACTGAGATCGAGGGTGCACCAGGAGTCGACGACATCAGAAAAATAGCGATGCCTGTGCCGTTTAACCCGCCAAATCAAGTTTTATTTGCTTTATTAGGTTGGTTAGATAGCGCTGCTAAAGGTGTTGTAACAACTTCTGAAGAAAAAATTCAAGATATTAATAGTCAAGCCCCAGTCGGCACAACACAAGCCCTGATTGAACAAGGTTCTGCAGTTTATAGTGCTATTCATTCACGTTTACACGATTCACAAAAGCGTGTCCTTAAGATATTAGCTCGTTTGAATCGCTGGTACTTAGACGAACAGCGTAAAAGTGATTTAATGATAGATTTAAAAATCACTAAAGAAGATTTTAAAACGAATTCTGATATTATTCCTGTTTCCGATCCGCATATTTTCGCTGAGACTCAGCGGTATTTACAAGTCCAAGCCTTGGCAGCACGTGCGCAAGCTAACCCTGATTTGTATAATCGGTTAGCAGTTGAAAAACGCATCATGAAACAGATACGTATCCCAGATGTGAATGAGGTTTTACCAGATCCTCAAGAAGTTAAAGATATGAATTCAGCTTTAGAAAATGTTTCTATGACTCTCGGTAAACCTGTTGGGGCTTTTATAGGTCAAAACCATTTAGCCCATATACTAGATCATATTCAATATGCAACTGACCCAATATTTGGTGCTAACCCTATTATTGCGCCAACATTTTTACCACCTGTTATTGAACATATCAAACAACATTTGGTTTTATGGTACTTAAATCAGACCGATACAATCGCTTCTTTGTCAATAGGTAAACCGTTTAACGCAGCAAAAGTTCAAGCGGTCCCATATCAAGCTCAAGAGATGCTTAAAGTTGTCGGGCAACATGTACATCAAGATGGTCAACGGCTATATGCGCAACAAGTTATGCCAGCGATTCAGCAAATTCTTCAGACTTTACAGAATATGAGTCAGAATAATATGCAACCAACTGATCCAAACATTATAGCTCAGGTAAAAGCGTTACAAGAGAGCTCTATGGCTGAAACAAAACGTAAAGCAGCCTATGATCAAGCTGATTTACAGTTAAAAGCGAAGAAACAAACTGATGACGCAATGGCCAAACAACAAAGTATAGTAGCTCAAGAGCAAATTGAAAGCGCAAAAATTACACATGACGTAAATTCAATGACTTTAGAGAGACAGTATGAACAACAGCAAGCAAATCAGCAACATCAACAAGAAGTTCAACAGTTAAATTTGCAACATCTTCAAGATTTAGAACGTCAGAAACAAGCAGCACAAAATAATATGATTTCGCAACAAGGCGCAGCACAACAACAGCAGCAAGAACAACAGCAACAATCGCAACAACAACCACCACAAGGAGAAGGAAATGTCTGAAGCAATTAATATGCACAAACGTATAGCCATGTATGGCGAGCAAGAAAGTAATCACCTTAAAAAAGGTGGAAAAGTAAAGAAGTTCGCTAAGGGTGGGAAAGTAATTCCCGAATCCCATCAACCCGATAACGAGTTAATTGGCGCATATCCCGAAAAGGTGGTTCGTAATTTACCAGCTAAGGGTGTTAAACCAAAATTAACAAAGCCCGAACCACATGCAGTAGCGACCTTAAAAAAGGGTGGCACGGCTAAAAAATCTGGATTAATAGTAGCAATAGCAGTAGGTAAAAAAGCAGGTAGAGGTCGTTAATGGAGTTAGCCAATGGCTTAATCCATGCGATTAAAATAAAACAACAAGAAATTGTTGATTCAATGGTAAATGGAAGGTTTGCAAACTTTGAAAGTTACCAGAGATATGTAGGGCAACACCAAGGTTTGGAAGAAGCCTTGTTAATTTTAAACAATCTTTTAGAAGAAAAGGATAGCAAAGATGACGAATTATGACTTAGAACAATCACTGAAGGAAGCCTTTCCAGATGTTGATCCATTGATGGCTCCGTTAGGCGCTAGAGTATTGGTTCAACTGCGAGCAGTTAAAGAAAAAGTAACTGAAAGCGGAATCGTATTAGCTGAAGAAACTAAAGAGATTGAAAAATGGAATACCATGATCGGTAAAGTTTTATGTAAAGGACCTTTAGCCTATAAGAACCGTGATACATTACAGCCTTGGGCGGAAGGTATTTGGTGCGAAGTTGGCGATTATGTGCGTGTTCCTAAATGGGGTGGTGATCGGTGGGAAATTGAATATACCGATGAAAAAGGTGTTAAGGGTAAAGCCTTGTTCACTTTTTTTAATGACCACGAAATTATCGGTCGTGTGACTGGTGATCCTCGTGCTATTACTGCATTCGTTTAAGGAGAAATCATGACACCAACAGAAAAAATGGAAATGCAAATTGCTGAAGAAGATAATGGTTCAGTAAGGGTTACTTTGCCCGAAGGTGAAGAAAACCCGCAGCTTGAAGAAAAAGAATCAGAATATCGTGCGAGTGACGAGGCTGAAGACGCTGAAAACATTGACCCAGAAAGAGAAGCTATACGAGAAGCAAGACGTGAAGAGCGCAAATTAAAGAAACAATTACATCGTGAAAAAGTACGTGAATCATCTTCTTTAATCAATGCTTTACGTAAACAGAATGAAATGTTAGCTGAACGTCTGGCTATTGTAGAAAAGAAAACAAGCGGGGCTGAAATTGCAAGGGTAGATAAAGCGATTGAAGATGCTGGCGTTGAAGTTGAATATGCAAAAATGAAACTTCAAGAAGCAGTCGACAAAAGCGATGGGCAATCGGCGATTAAAGCTCAAGAGATGTTATTCGACGCAAAACGAAAAATGGAATCTTTAGCCAGTATTAAAAAGCAGGCTACCCATCAACCGCAAAATCAAAGATTAGATGTTCCAGACCCTATGGTTCAACGTATGGTTGCTGATTGGATGGAAGAGAATCCATGGTATGATCCTAGGGGTGAAACAGAGGAGTCTCAAATAACTCAAATTATCGATAAACAGCTTACAAAAGAAGGCTACGACCCTACAACTCAGGACTATTGGGATGAATTAACATATCGTGTAAGAAAAAGATTGCCTGAAATCTCAAATTCAAGTTATAATGAACCCAATGTGCGAAGTCAAAGACCACGTTCTGTTGTTACAAGTTCAGGCAGAGAGTCAAACGCAACAGCAAAGGGTAACGAGTATTATATAAGCCCCGAGCGAGTTCAAGCCTTGAAAGAGGCAGGTGTTTGGAACAATCCTGAACAAAAGATGAAAATGATTAATCGTTTCCGTCAATGGGACAAAGAGAACAAGGTTAGAGGATAAATATGGACAATCGTTTAAAAAAGAATACTGGTGTAGGCAGACAAGATAGAGCTCAAGAGGATATTTCCCGCAGAGCTCCTGAACAAAATTTTGCTAGCCAAGAACGTCGCCGTATGTTTCGCGATGAGTTTGCACAAGAAGCATTACCAAATGCACCTGAAATTCCTGGATTTCATTGTTGCTGGCTATCAACCACCCATCAATACGATCCCATCCACAAACGTATGCGTATAGGATACACACCAGTGAAAGCCGATGAAGTTCCTGGCTTTGAAAACTTCCGTGTAAAAGCAGGCGAAATGGAAGGCTTTGTTGCGTGTAATGAGATGGTTCTGTATAAACTTCCTATGGACATTTATCAACAGTATATGGCTGAAGTTCACCATTATGCTCCGTTAGATGAACAAGAGAAGATCAAAGTACAGCAAGACCAATTGTTAAACGCAAGGGATTCCAATGGTCGAGCATTGGGTCAAGTTGAAGGCGATGGTATGAACTTCGATTTAACTAGGAGTGTGCCTACTTTTAATTAAGCGGGCTTTGTATTACAGACTTTAAAAATTGCGTTAGATGCGATTTTGCTTTATGGCTTTGTAAAAAGCGTCAAAACCAAAATTTTTTATTTAACCAATTTTAAAAGGAGTAGTATATGTCATCAATATCCGCTCCGTTTGGCTTACGCCCAGCATTCTTTCCAACGGGTTTGGAACGTGCGCAGGTTTTGCAAAACGGTATCACATCGGGTTATGCTGCGAATATTTACAAACAGCAACCAATTGCTTATGTTAGCGCTGCTAACGTAGGTTCAACTGGTTCTGCTAACGGTACAATTATCGCTGCGCAAACCACAACTGGTAATTCAACAAGCCAACAATACGCCGTAACAGGTTCGTTTCAAGGTGTTGAATTTACCGATACAACAGGTCGTCGCCGTGTAAGTAATTACTGGCCGTCTGGCACAACCGTGCAATCTGGTTCTATTACTAACGCTTATTTTTATAACGATTTAAACATTGTTTATGAAATTCAAGCCGATGGTTCTATGGCACAAACAAGCATTGGTGGTGAATATTACTTTACGAATATTACCGCTGGAAATGCAACAACAGGACTATCACAAGCCACTTTAGGTGCTTCAACCGCCGTTACAAACGGACAACAAGCCCAAATGCGTGTGGTAGATTTAGCACAAAACGTAGATAATGCGTGGGGTGATGCGTACACCGTAGTTCGTGTACAACTTACTAACACAAACTTCTACGGTCAATATGTAGCCCAAGTTTAATATAGGAGAATAAATTATGGCAGCCCCAATGAGAAGTACGGACTTCCGTTCAATCGTAGAACCTATATTGAACGAATCCTTTGACGGTGTATATGACCAACGAGCTGATGAATGGTCAACGGTATTCCGTGAACAAGCTGGTATTCCACGCAACTACCACGAAGAACCTGTATTATATGGTTTCGGCGCTGCACCACAGTTACCTGATGGCGCACCCGTAACGTATCAACAGGGTGGTGTATTGTTCTTACAACGCTATGTTTACCAAGTGTTTGGTTTGGCATTCGCTTTAACTAGAGTTTTAGTTGAAGATGGTGACCATATTCGCTTAGGTCAAGTATATGCGAAGCACTTAGCACAATCTTTAGTAGAAACAAAAGAATTGTTATGTGCAAACGTATTGAACCGTGCATTTAATAGCTCTTATGTTGGTGGTGATGGTGTATCTTTGATTAACACTGCGCACCCAATTGCAGCTGGTACATTTAGTAATCAACTTGCAACGGCAGCTGCATTATCACAAACATCGCTAGAGCAAATGCTTATTCAGATTCGCCAAGCGGTAGATAACAATGGTAAGAAAATTCGTTTACAGCCATTGAAGCTTGTTGTTGCCCCAGGTAACGTATTCCAAGCTGAAGTATTGTTGAAGTCTGTTTTAAGAACGGGTACAGCAAACAATGATATCAACCCAATTAAATCAATTGGTTTGTTACCAGAAGGTGCTTCGGTTATTAGCCGTTTGACATCTTCTACTAACTGGTGGATTCAAACAGATGCACCTGAAGGTATGAAATTGTTAATGCGCCGTGCCTTAGAAAAAACGATGGAAGGTGATTTTGAAACCGATTCGATGCGTTATAAAGCAACAGAACGCTATCAAGTTGGATTTACCGACCCTCGTGCTTTATTCGGAACACCTGGAGCGTAATACATGGGGGTGTAAAAACCCCCTTTTTTAATTTGTCAACTTTTCATGGAGAAAGACAATGCCACAATTTAGCGATGATTTATTCTTGGGCGCAGCCCCATCTTATGTTGGTACAAATGCTACTAGCAATTTAGGAAACCCATCACCCATGTCCCTAGGCTTCGGTCCAATGGGTCGTGTGTATTTATACGATGTAACGCCATATGCTGCAACAACAGCAGCGGTTCTAGCAGCTAAAACCCCAACGGGTGCAACTACTTATAGCGGAACACAATTAGCATCGGGTAGCGGTGGAACAACACAAGTTATCCGTACCGATGGTACAACCGTAACACAATTGGATATCCCCCGTGCGGTAGCGGTTACAACGGCATCGGGTAGCCCAACAAATTCCCAAGTAACCGTAACGGGCTATGATTACTACGGTAATTCAATGACCGAAATCATCCAAACGGGTACTGTAGCTTCTACACAAACCAAAGGAAGAAAAGCATTCTTCCAAATTTATAGCATTGCCTTTAGCGCTGCAACTACCGTTGCGGTATCGGTTGATACAACAACTGCATTAGGTTTGCCATGCCGTATTAGTGATGAAGCATATATTGTAGACCCAGGATTTACTGGTTCTACAGCGGTTGATAACGGAACATTGGCATACGCATTTTATTCCAATACAACAACCTATTCCGTGCAAGCGGTTACTGGCTGGACAATTGCATCCCCTGGCGTGATTACCGTAGGTTATTCACCCGCAAGTGGAACAATTGTTCAATTTACAGGAACACCCCCAACGGGCGTAAGCATTAATACAAACTATTGGTGGACTTATGTTTCGGCAACGACTGGTAAAATATCTACATCACAAGCAAATTATTTAGCTGGTACGTTTGTAAATACAACTGGTTCATATACCGCAAGTGCTGCTACGATGACACCGCAACTTGTATCTAGTTCTGTAACGGCGGATACCCGTGGAACATATACACCCGCTGGAACATTGAATGGTTCAAATAAACTAGTTTTAACACTAGGTTTAACGGCTATTCAAGTAGGTCCAAATTCCACCACAACTGGCTTACTTGGCATTGCCCAAGCCTAATAGGAGAAAATTATTATGGCAACTAGCAAATTTGGTCGTGAACCAAAAGAAATGACAACAGAACCTACTTCGGATGAGCTTAAGCATGAAGGAATGAAAAAAGGCGGACATGCCCATAAGAAACATATGGCTATGGGTGGTAATCCAATGATGGGTCAAGCTCCAATGCAAATGCCTGCAAGACGGGCTATGCCAATGCGCCGTGCAATGGCTATGCAACCCGCATTACTCACCCGTAAACATGGTGGAAAAGCGCATATGGCGGAAGGTGGTGAATCTAAAGCCGATGAGCGCAAAGAAATGCGTGAAATGCATAAGATTGAAAAAGAACTAAAGCACCATGAAAGCATGAAAGCTGGAAAAGCACATCATGGCTTGAAAAAAGGCGGTTCTGCTAAGATGTACACACCACAAATGGGTGGATTGTTAGGTGAAGGTAAGCCACATCACAAGGGTATAACGGGCGGTATTGAAGGTCCTGGGTTTGCGCATGGCGGTAAGGCACACCATGTATCGGGGCATCCTGAAGGTACTCATAAGCATCACATGCATATGGCTAAACATCATGCTGCAAAACATGCTGAAGGTGGTTCTGCGCATCACAAAAAGATGCATGAACATCATAAGCACATGGCTAAAATGTGTAAAGCTAGTGGTGGAACAATGGCTGTAGACCATCAGGGTGGCGCACAACTTAAGCACGGTGGCAAGATGATGCATAAGGCAACGGGTGGATTAGCTGCAAAAGGTGATGCATTCCAAACAAAAGGAACTTTGAAGCCAAAGGTTAATGTGCAAGATACGGTTCACGAAGCAAAGCAAACCAAATCTTTCCACACAAAAACAGGCGGTGTAGAAGGTGTTGGATACAAGCACGGTGGCAAAATGCATAAGTTTGCTAAGGGTGGAACAGTATCCGAAAGCGTTGCTAATCGTTATCTAAATGATATGAATGATGGTAGCAAGCCACACAAAAAAGCTGGTAAAACTGGTGAAATCCATGAAGCTCCAGCTGGTTACAAAAAAGGTGGGCATGTGAAACATCACGAAGGACATGTAATGCATCACAAAGCACATGGTCATAAAGATGGCGGTCATATGCATATGCATGAACATACAGAAAAAATGGCAATGGGTCACCATAAAATTGATGGTCATCCAATGAAACATGGCGGTCATGCTAAAAGCAAGATTTCCACGCATCATAAAAAGGGCGGTAAGTGTAATTACTAAGAAGCAGGGGGTGAAAACCCCCACTTTTTAACTTTGGAGAATTTTTATGAGCAATAACATCGTTTCTTCGGTTACCCGTGGTGGCGCATATGAACCATTTGATTTACAAGTTGCCCGCAGTCAAATTTATGGGCATCAACAAGTAAATATTTTTGGTTATCAATCCGCCATTGGTAATACAAAAATACCCGTTTGGGAAAACGCAACAACCTATACTTACATTACAAGCGCATCTACATTAACCCTTGCAAGTACTTCCGCATCTGATGATACGGTTGCTAAAGTGTTAATTAGTGGATTGGACTCAGGATTTAATCAAATATCCGAATCATTACAAATGAACGGTACAACGGGAGTAACTACCTTAAATAGTTATTACCGTGTAAATAGTTTGGTTTTAACTTCCGCTGGTACGGGGCAAACAACAAACGTAGGCACGATTACATTAAAGCAATCATCAAATGTTGTTGCCCAAATTAATGCTGGAATTAGTAAATCACAAAGTACCGTATATACAGTACCCGCTGGTTATTCTTTTTACCTTGATTTAGCCGAAGTAAATACATCGAATAGCTACACATCATCTAATATTGTTACTTATTCCGTTCAAGCAATTAATAATTTAACTGGTGTAAAGTTTATAGTATTACAACAACCATTTGTATCAATTTATACTGCTAATCGTTCTAGCGAACCATTTATTTATACGGAAAAAACTGATATTCAGTGGCAACTAGTTACAAGTACCGCAACAACTATTGCAGCTGGTGTAATTATTTCTGGTAAATTGATTCAAAATAACAATAATGTTGTTGGTGTTGGAAGCTAATCATGCCTCTAATTAAAAGTAAATCGGAACGTGCTTTTAAAAAGAATATCTCTGCCGAGATACATGCTGGCAAACCAATGAAGCAAGCGGTAGCAATTGCATATGCTACCCAACGTAGTGCAAAGAAAAAAGATGGCGGTGGTCTTTATGCAAATATTCATGCTAAACAAGAAAGAATTAAGCATGGAAGTGATGAACATATGCGAAAGATTGGAAGCAAGGGTGCGCCAAGTAAACAAGCATTTATTGAATCAGCTAAAACCGCTAAGAAAAAAGATGGTGGTGTATCCCTAGCCGTAGGTAGGGGCGAAAAGAAACCTACAAGCCAAGGTGCGGGTTTAACGGCTAAGGGTAGGGCTAAATACAACCGTGAAACTGGAAGCCATTTACAAGCACCCCAAGCAAAGGGTTCTAGGCATGATTCATTTTGCGCCCGCATGAAGGGTGTTGTAGAACATGCAAGTGGTGATGCGCCAAGGGCTAAAGCATCTTTAAAGCGTTGGCATTGTAAAGATGGCGGTAAAGCAAAGAAAAAATATGACATCAAGGGGTGGTAATGACTACAAGCGGAACGGTATCTACCACTGTTGTAACGGTTCAAAACCTGATTGATAGCGGTGCTAGAAGGGCGGGTAAACTTGCCGAAGAATTAACATCGGAAGAAATATTTGCATCAAAACAATCGCTTTATTATTTACTATCGAACTTAGTAAATTATGGTGTGCAGTATTGGGCTATTCAAAAGAATGTAATTGGGTTGTATCCCGACCAATACGAATATTTATTGCCCGTAGGAACAAATGATGTGTTAAATGCCAATTATCGGTATTTTACAATTAATACGCAGGGCTATAATTCTTCATCAGGAACATCTGCTAATGCCTTTGACGGTGCTTACACAAATATTTGTCAATTAACTACGAATACAGGTTATATTGGTATTAACAACGGCACACAAAACCCCATTTACATGGCGTCTGTTGGCATTCTACCTGCAATTACGGGAACGGTTAATTATCAAATACAATCATCGCAAGATGGTTCTACATGGACAACCATTGTTACCCCAACTACTACATCATGGGTAAGTGGGCAATGGATTTATAACGATTTAGACCCATCTACTAGTGCGCCTTATTGGAGAATATTGCAAACAAGCGGTACAAACATGGGTTTTTATCAAGTTAATTTTGGTTCTAATCCAACGGAAATACCAATGTTCCGTATGAACCGTGATGATTATGTTAATTTGCCAAACAAAAACTTTTTAAATAATTATCCATTGCAATATTGGTTGAACCGAACCATACCCCAACCAACAATGGTTCTATGGCCTGCGCCCGCTATTTATTCACCACAAATCGTAGCATGGTGTACACGGTATATACAAGATGTTGGCGCATTAAATGGTTCAATTGAAATACCGCAACGGTGGTATTTAGCTATACAAAACATGTTGGCGCATCAAATGGCGATGGAATTACCGCAGGTTGACCCAGCAAGAATTGCTTATTGCGAACAACAAGCTGAAAAATATTTACATATTGTGCAAGAAGAAGAACGTGATAAATCACCAATTTATTTTGCGCCAAACATTAGCGTATATACAAGATGAAATGGCTTAATACACGGGGTAATGCTGTACTTACAATTCAGGTTTGCGATAGATGCAAAATGAAGCGTGCCTACACGGATGTTCAAGAAGATGGTAATACCCCAGGGCTTCGTGTGTGTAAATTTGGGTGTATTGATAATAAAGACCCTTATCGTTTAAAAATGCGCCAACCAGAAAAGATTTCTGTAAGGTTTCCACGCCCAGATGCAAATATTGCTACTGGAAATAATCAAATCGTTACAACCCCTGGCGCACAAGATTTATTATCTTTACAAACACCATATACAGAAAATGGAAATTTAGAAGGTATCACTTATTTACCTGTGAATACGAATCCATGACGAATAAGACGATAACTGAATTACCATTAGCCACCGCTTTAATTGGTACGGAACAAGTGCCTATTCAACAAGGCGGGCTTACGGTACAAACTACCGTAGCTGCAATTGCAAACAGCCCTACCCAACAACAAACTTTTGTTACTGTAAATCAAGAACCAACCCTTGCAAATAGCCGTAGTTTAGTAGGTGGATTAGGTATAGGAACATCAACGGGTTCACCACAAGGTCAATTTTCTTTTTTCCTTAATGGCGTATCGGCATCGTTAGAAAATGCATCACAGGGAATTATTGTAAAAAATAGCGGTAGTACTGTAACTAATCGAAGCATTGTATCAACGGGTGCTGGCTTAAGTATTACAAATGCAAACGGCGTAAGTGGCAACCCAACAATAGGGTTAAATGGTTTACCTTTAGCGCTAGCTAGCTTAGGCGGTGATGGGTTTATTTCTAGCAATGGAACGGCGTTAAGTGTTAATGTATTAACGGGAACAACTAATCAAATCAGTATTGCGGGGGGAGATGGTTCATCTACCCCAACCTTTAGTATTGCAAATAACGCAGTATTTCCTGGAAGTGGTTCAGTTACATTACCAAACGGAACAACCGCACAAAGGGTTGGCAGCACGGGTGCAATTCGATACAACACTAGTAGCGGTACATTTGAAGGTTTCAATGTTTCTGGATGGCAATCATTTTCATTAACTGGCGGTGTTACAACCTTTCAAACAAACTTATCGGGATTAACACCAAGTTCACCTACAGGCGGGATAGTAACCCTAGCTGGCACGCTTAATCCGTCTTCTGGCGGTACAGGGGCTACTACTTTAACGGGGTATTTAATCGGTAATGGAACAAGTGCGTTTACCGCTAGCACAACTATTCCAACTACCGATTTATCTGGAACAATATCCAATGCGCAATTAGCGAATTCAAGCATTACGATTAATTCTAATACCGTAAGTTTAGGTGGTTTGGTTAATGTTGGAACAATTACATCGGTATCTGGTACTGCGCCGATTCAATCTAGTGGCGGAAATACACCTACGATTAGTATTACACAAGCAAGTGCAAGCACAAGTGGATACTTATCATCAACCGATTGGAATACTTTTAATAACAAACAGCCTTCAGGTTCTTATGTAACTTCGGTAGGTGCAACAAGCCCAGTATCATCTAGTGGTGGTACAACCCCAACAATTTCAATGTCGGTTGCAACCGCATCTAATAATGGTTACTTAACATCATCCGATTGGAATACTTTTAACAATAAAGGCTCTGGAACGGTAACTTCGGTATCGGGTACGGGTTCTGTAAACGGTATTACGCTTACGGGAACGGTAACAACTAGTGGAAATATTGTGTTGGGTGGGGCATTATCTAATGTAACCAATTCACAATTACAAAATAGTTCTATCACTATTAATAGCACAAGCATATCACTAGGTGGTAGTGCAACCATTACAGCGAATACTCCTAATGCGTTGACAATAGGAACGGGATTATCAGGCACAAGTTTTAACGGTTCTTCGCCAGTAACGATTGCAATTGATTCAACCGTAGTCACGTTAACAGGTACGCAAACTTTAACAAACAAAACGCTGACAAACCCTATAATCAGCACAATTAGCAATACAGGCACGCTAACATTGCCAACATCTACAGATACTTTGGTAGGGCGTGCAACAACCGATACACTAACAAATAAAACAATTGCAGCTGCTTCAAATACAATTTCTGGATTAACGAATAGCAATTTAAGTGGAACGGCTGGAATTACAAATGCCAATCTTGCTAATTCAAGCATCACAGTAAATAGCACATCAATATCTTTAGGCGGTAGCGGAACAATTACGGCTAATACACCAAATGCTTTAACTATAGGTACAGGTTTAAGCGGAACATCTTTTAATGGGTCATCAGCAGTAACGATTGCTATATCAAATACAGGCGTAAATGCAGGAACATATGGCTCGGCTTCGGCAATACCGTCTGTTACGGTGAATGCACAGGGTCAAATTACATCTATTACGACAAATGCATTAAATTCACCCGCATATCAAGGCACATGGAATGCATCTACAAATAGCCCAACTTTAACATCTAGTGTAGGTACGAATAATAATTATTATGTTGTATCAACCGCAGGAACAACAACTTTAAATGGTATTTCTTTATGGTCGGTAGGTGATTGGGCTATTTTTAATGGCACAACAAGTGCTTGGGAAAAGATTAATGGTAGTTCATCGGAAGCATTTACAAGTTTGACCGTTACAGGTTTGACTGGTTATATGTATGCTAATGGCACAAGTGCGGTTACAGCATCTACAACGATTCCTACAACTTCTTTAAGTGGAACGATTACAAATGCACAATTGGCTAATTCAAGTATTACAGTCAATAGTACTTCTATATCATTAGGCGGAAATGGAACTATAACAGCTGCAAACCCTTTCGCTTTAACAATCGGTACGGGGTTAAGCGGGACAAGTTATACGGGTGCTTCGGCGGTAACAATTGCGATTGCAAGCACAACGGTAACTGCAGGTTCATATGGTTCGGCAAGTAGTGTTGCAACATTTACGGTAAATGCGCAAGGGCAATTAACTGCTGCAAGTAGCACATCTATTGCAATAACAAATACACAGGTAAGTGGGCTAGGAACAATGTCCACGCAAAACGCAAATAGTGTAGCAATTACTGGAGGAAGTATTGATGGAACACCAATCGGAAATACAACTACAAGCAGCGGGAAATTTACTACGTTAAATGCAACATCTGGTATTTCTGGCGGTGGATTTTAATAGAATAGTTATATAATTAAACAAAAGGAGTTAGATATGTCGCAGAGTGGGTACACACCAATTTTAATCTATGCAAGTGGCACGACAGGCAATACGCCTAGTGCTGCAAATTTAACTTCTACATCTACAGGTGCAGAGCTTGCGCTTAACTATTTTGATGGAAAATTGTTTTATAAAGATGCGTCAGGTAATGTTCAAGTATTGGCATCTAAAGCAGGCAATATCAACGTATCATCTATTAGCTTCGGCACAACAGGCTTAACACCTAATACCGCAACCACAGGTGCAATTACCGTTGCAGGCACATTGATAACAAGCAATGGCGGAACAGGTTTATCGAGCTACACAGCAGGAGACTTACCTTACTATGCGTCAGGTACAGCCTTATCTAAACTTGCTATTGGTACAGCAAACTACATACTGTCATCTTCAGGAACAGCACCTCAATGGGTAAACAGCATTAACATTGGCTCAGGAACATTTAGCTCTATTACCGACTCAGGACTTACAAGTGGTCGAGTAACTTACGCTGGTACAAGTGGATTATTACAAGATAGTTCTAATCTTACTTTTAACGGAACAACTTTAACGGCTAATACACTTAATTTAACTAATGCTCTTGGTGTTGCTTATGGTGGCACAGGATTAACAACATTAACATCAGGATATATTCCTTATGGAAATGGCACAAGTGCGTTTAGTTCTGCAAGTACATTGAGTTATTCTTCAACAAGTGGATTAACTGTTAATGGCATTACGCAATCATATAACACTACTTTATATAACGTAGATGGTACTTTATCCAATTATGCGTCAAACAATTCTGTTTATTTAAATGGAAATGCTGCTGGTGCTTTGCAATTGCGTGGTGATGGTACAGGAGCACAACAAGTAATAATTAAAGGTGGTAGTTCATCATATATAAGTATAAATACTGCTAGTACAGAAGTTGCTAGGTTTACATCTGCTGGCTATCTAGGAATAGGTACAAGTAGTCCTAGTTATCCATTAGATTTAGGTGCAGGAACGGCACAAACAACATTTAGGATTAATTCTTTAGGGACTTCAGGATATGGTCCATATATTCGTTTTGATAAAGCAAGCGTACAGAAAAATTTAATTGGTTCTTATTCTGCAATTATTTCAGGAACAAGCGATGATTTAGCGTATTGGTCTGCAACTGGTGCAGGTCATCAATGGATTGTCAATAATGGTGGCTCTGCATCAATGACGCTTGATTCATCAGGCAATCTAGGACTTGGAGTTACTCCTAGTGCATGGGCAAGTGGATATAAAGCACTACAAATAAATTCTACAGGTTCTATTGCTTCTGCCGCAACTTATACATCATTAAATGATAATTTCTATCTTAATACTTCATTTAGTCCAATATATCTCACAAGTAGTTATGCAACACGATATATTATGAATAATGCTGGTGGTAGTCATCAGTGGTTTATAGCACCATCAGGAACAGCAGGAAACGCTATAACATTTACCCAAGCACTCACATTAGACAACTCAGGAAACTTGCTTTTAGGAACTACAAGTTCACCAAGTGGTTCAAATCAATTAGTTGTTGCTGGTAATATTTTTAAATCAACAGCATCAAATTCTTCAGTAGCAACTGCAACAAATACAACAAATACTGTTCTTGCTGGAGCTACTACTGGTACTTATTTAGTAACTGCAAATTCAAATATTAGTGGTTCTGTTGTTATTGGCGGTATGGCTATGGTAACTATTTATTATGATGGTTCAACTGGAAAAGCAGATATTCAATCTATGTCTACAAAAAACTTTACTTGGTCGTCAATAACATCTGCAAATAATTCAACTAATGGAACTATTACATATCAACAAACAAGTGGATTTACTGCATCAACAGTTACACTTTGTGCTGTAAAACTTTGCTAAATATAAAATTTTAATATGAACATTACTCAAGAAACTGTTAAACATTATTTTGAATTTAAAGATGATTGTCTTTATTGGAAAAATGTTGTTCATCTAAATCAATCAAAATTAATAGGTCAAAAAGCTGGTTTTATTCATCCTACAGGTTATCGTCATATTACATTTATGGGAAAGCAACACAAAGCACATAGGTTAATTTGGTTATATGTTTATGGTTATTTTCCTAAAGAAATAGACCATATTAATGGTGATAGAAAAGACAATAGATTAGAAAACTTGCGTGAAGTTACTCGTAGTCAAAATCAATTAAATAAATGTTTAGCAAAAAACAATACATCAAGAACAAAAGGTGTATCTTGGCATAAAAAAAGTAAGTCATGGACTGTTCGATTATCTGTTGATAAACAATCTAAAAACATAGGTTATTTTAAAGATTTAGAATTAGCCGAGCTTGTTGCCATTGAAGCTCGTAATAAATATCATGGTAATTATACAAAGATAGGAGTTTAATATGTCAGCAACAATTAACTGGACTATTGATTGGATGGACGCATCTACACAAACCATTAATGGTCATTCAGAAGTAGTATTAACAGCAGGCTGGAGATGCACAGGTACAGAATCAAATACAGCAACTCCACCAGTAGAATTTACAAACAGCGTATATGGAACTTGTACATTCCCTGAGCCAGCAGAAGGTGGTTCATTTACGCCATATTCTCAATTAACGCAATCACAAGTTGTTGGATGGTGTTGGTCAAACGGCATTAATCAAGAAGCTACTGAAGCTGCTGTAAACACTAATTTAAACAATTTAATTAATCCAACAGTAACACAGCCACCGTTGCCTTGGGTTCAGTCTTAATTTTAGGGTAAGCCATCAGCCCTTTTTGGTGGCAATTTTTTAGGATATTAAAAAATGGAAAAAATAGCATTAACAACTGATTTAATTAACGGCATTCTTCAGTATCTTGGTTCTAGACCTTTTGTTGAAGTTGCGGGATTAATTAATGAGATTCAAAAACAAGCAGGTGAGCAAGGTGCAACTCCTGTACAGCAAGAAATATTAGATACAAATCCACCAACCACAACCCAATAAGGAGTGTTTATGGACTTACTGAAGAAAATTGAAGAAACTGCAGAAAAGATTGTTCATCAAGTTGAATCAGCACTTGGATACAACACTGACCACGGGGATATTACCCGTGTAAAGGTTGATGAAACTCCTGCGGTTGTAGCACCGCCTACAGTTGAAACAACACCTTCTACACCTGAAGCTCCTGCGCAATAATGGATATGGATGCAATTATCGCCGATACAGATAAGCGATTATCAGTACATGAAGCCGTTTGTGAAGAACGGTATAACGCTATTTTGGAATCTTTTGAAAAAGGTACAAAACGCATGGAACGTATTGAATATTTGTTGTATGCGGTAATTGCTTCTGTTTTCTTTGGTAAAGATTTTTTGGTTGAATTTGTAAAGAATTTAATCAAATGAAATGCCTGATATTAACCCAATTGCTGAAGGAGCAAAATCTTTAAGCGAAGGATTAAATAGTGCAAGGCAAGCTGGAAAAAGCCTTACAAAAAGTATTGAAGATATACAGCATGATGGTTTAGAAGTTGCAAAGGAGCAACTACACAACAAGAAAATTAAAGATTCGCAAGAAGAATCTTATAGTAATTCAATCATATTTAAAGCAATAAATGAATATGAAACGCAACGTGAAATAATTGATGCCGAAAATAAGGCAGAAGCTAATTTTAAAAAGAAGTATGGCGCAAAAGAATGGGCTAAAGTAGTTGAATTAAAAGCTGTTGTAGAACGTGAACATAAAGAAAACAAAAAATATTATGGGCATAAGCTAAGTGATGTAAGGCGTGTACAATTTTGGTGTTTTTTCGTAGCTTTCATTATTACAACATTGCTGTTTTATTTTAGGCTTGTATGAATTGGGCAAAATATTGGTTATGTGTATTTTTAATTGAATTAGTTTTATGGTCGTATATTGTTTATTTATGGTATGAAATTCACTTGTTAAAACCAAAACCCAAACGGTTTGTAATAACAAGAACGATTACGGAAGAAAGAACAAAAAAGGATATTGTTCGTGGATGATAATATATTCAAATGGTGGACGATATTTGCACTTGTTTGTATGATGTTAATTATTTTGTTAAAGGATTGATATGGATTGGTTAGCACAAATAGCACCAAGTATAGCTACGGCATTAGGTGGACCACTAGCGGGGCTGGCGGTTACTGCAGTATCTAAAGCGCTTGGTATTGATGAAAAAGATGTTCAATCAACGATTGAATCTGGTAAATTAACAGCAGAACAATTAGCGAACCTTAAACAAGCCGAAGTTCAATTGCAAGCAAGGGCTCAAGAATTAGGTTTAGATTTTGAAAAACTTGCGGTAGATGACCGTAAATCCGCAAGGGATATGCAAACAGCAACGCATTCATGGATTCCACCATTACTTTCCATTTTAATTACAGCTGGATTTTTTGGAATTTTATTTGCTTTGATGATGGGCTATGCAACAAAGTCTGATGAATTAATGATTATGCTTGGTTCATTATCTACGGCGTGGGTTGGTATTATTTCTTTTTACTTTGGTTCATCGGCGGGTAGTCAAAAGAAAGATGAACTATTACATCAAAGTACACCTACAACATGAAAGATAATTATTTTACATCATTGCAAAATGTATTAAAAAGCGAAGGCGGGTGGTCGGATAATCCAAGCGACCCAGGTGGTGCTACGATGAAAGGTATTACCCTAGAAGTATATCGTGCGTGGAAACGTAATCCGCATATTACAAAAGATGAATTAAAGGCTATTCCAGATGTTGATGTGTACAATCTTTATAAACAAAACTATTGGGATAAGTGCCGTTGTGATGATTTACCAGCTGGTATTGATTATGCAGTTTTTGATGCTTCAGTTAATATGGGTGTTGGTCGAGCTGCTAAGTTAATTCAAGAAGCTGTTGGCGTGGTTGCCGATGGGATTATTGGAAACGGAACAATAGAAGCCATTAATAAAACAAATCCACGTTCTATATTGGAAAACTTTAGTGTAGAAAAACAAAACTTTTATAAATCATTTCCTACGTTTGAAACTTTTGGCAAAGGTTGGTTAAATCGTGTAGCAGAAGTAAAAACAAGTGCAGAAAGTATGCTTGCATAAGCAAAAAAGGTTTAAAATAACGAAAATCGTTTGGGATAAACGGTTGGCATATTTAAGGATAAATTATGGCAGCTCAAACTACCCCATCTAATACCAACGCATCGGCGATGACCTATAATTCGCTGATTTTAGACGTTCAGCAATACCTTGAACGCAATGATAGCGCTGTAACAAATCAAATACCTGAATTCATTATGTTGGCGGAATTTGAAATTGCCCAACAAATTAAAACACTAGGGCAAATGCAGGTAGCTGAATCTACGATGACCGCATCTAACCCTGTAATTCCAAAGCCCGCACGTTGGCGTAAAACGGTTAGTATGAATTTAACCAATAATGGGCAAATACAACCAGTTTTCTTGCGTAAATATGAATATTTAAGGCAATATAGTCCAAGTTCTACAACTACAGGCACACCCCTATATTATGCCGATTACAACTATGATAATTGGATTGTTGCCCCAACACCAGACCAGAACTATACATTTGAAGTATTGTATTACGAACGATTAGCACCGCTATCCAATGATAATCAAACCAATTGGATAACGATTAATGCGCCAAATGCGATGCTATTTGGAACTTTGTTGCAAGCTATCTTATTTGTTAAAAACGACCAACGCCAAATATTTCAACAAAAATATCAAGAAGCGATGCAAACCCTTAAACAAGAAGACCAATTACGCCTTGCCGATAGACAAGCGATTGCTATTGAAAGCTAATTATGACTACATCTAACCCTACTTATACATCGCCTTTTACTGGGCAAACAGTTTCCCCTAGCCCAGTATCATATGAATCAATTACGTTAAGCGCCAATACAACGCTTCAATGGTCAATCAACGGTAATAATCAAAACCAAGTTACCGCTAATATTATTGAAGTATCGGCAACAACGGGTGGATTAACCCTTTATATGCCACCCGCTACCCAAGTATCAACAGGGCAGGCAATGATTATCCGTAATACGGGTTCAAATACATTTACGGTTGCATCAAATAATAGCGTTACATCGCCACCAAGCACAACGATTGTATCCGCTACTGCGGGGGTGGCTTATTACATTTATGTAATCGATAACACAACAATTCCTGGAACATGGAATACGGTTACGTTTGGTGCAGGAACATCGGCTGCAAATGCAGCAACCCTTGCTGGATATGGTTTAACGGCAATTGGTGCTACCCTTAACCAACAAACAACCGTACAAACATATAGTGCTACAGCAACGATTCCATCATCAAATCGTGCGCAAATTAATGTTTGGACGGGTGGTGCTGGAACATTAAACCTACCATCCGCATCAAGCGTAGGTATGGGTTGGTTTACTATCTTTAAAAACGATGGTACGGGAATATTAACCTTAGCACCGAATGGTGCGGATACGATTGATGGTAATTCTAATCAACAATTGCAACTTACCGAATCGATTGTATTAATTTCATTTGGTTCGGGTGGCTGGTATTCATATGCATATGGGCGTTCAAATCAATTTGCTTATACGGAATTAGCTCTATCGGTAACGGGTGGTACATTAACCCTATCTAGCGCACAAGCTGCAAATACTATACAAATTTATACGGGAACATTAACTAGCAATCAAATTGTTGTTGTGCCATCAACCGTACAACTATACGCAATCACCAATAATACAACGGGTTCATATACTTTTACTGTAAAAACATCCGTGGGTGGCGGTGCTACTGTAACAATATCGCAAAACACATCGTTAATTTTAATTTGCGATGGTACAAACGTATATAACGCAGCATCTGGTTCATCATCAAGTATTACGTCCCTAACACTAGGTAATGGTTCAACATCAGTACCATCTTTAAAGTTTGTTGGTGATGCGAATACTGGATTATATTTACCCGCATCGGGGCAATTAGGCGTAGTAGTAGGTAATGCCGAAGTAGCTTATTTTTCATCAACCTATTTCTATGCTTTAGGTGGAATAGCAGGGGGTGGATTTTGACAGCTAAGGTTATATCCCTAACTATTCAGGCAGGCATTCAACGTGATGGCACACAATTTTCATCCCTAAAATATGTAGATGGGTTGTGGGTGCGGTTTCAACGTGGTTTGCCCCGTAAAATTGGTGGGTATAACGGATTATTCCAAAATGCTACAGGGATAAGCCGTGGCATGATTATGCAATCCCAGAACGGTATTAATTATGTGTATTCTGGGCAAAGCGATGGCGTGTATGTATGGCAAACAAACAATACCAATGGCGTAGGTTCAGGTCCAACAACGGTAACAATGTCTAGCGCTTTTAGTTCTAATGCAAACAACTTATGGCAATGGGATGTTGTTTATGATAGCGGTGGAAGTGGCGCATTAACGGTACTAGGGCATCCAGGGCAAAACCTAAACGATATTAGTAGTACCGTTAATACACCCGTAATGGTTGGGCAATTCCCTTATGGCGGTATGACTAAACTTGGTATATTTACCGCATCTACCGTATTAAATAGCACAACAACCGCTACGGTTACACCAGCTAACTTATTAATTGCAACGGGGCAATCCATTAGTGGCACGGGAATACCCGCTAATACAACGATTACGGCGGTATCAACGGCTGGCGGTACAACTACGGTAACGCTTTCACAAGCAGCCACTTCTACATCTACACAAACCCTAACCTATGATAATAATATTAGCGTATCGGGTGGTGTGGTTATTTTGTATCCCTATACCTTTGTTTATGGTAATAATGGATTAATTCAAAACAATAGTGCTGGAAATCTTAATAATTGGGTTGGGGCGGATTCCAACGCAAATAATGTATCTGGTACAAAAGTTATAAAGGGTATGCCGTTACGGGGCGGTACAACATCACCCGCTGGTTTATTTTGGAGTACCGACCAACTAACCCGTGTTACCTATGCGCCACAAACGGTGGGCACATCAACAATTTATTGGCGCTACGATATTATAAGTACACAAACATCGATAATGTCATCGCAATGTGTAATTGAATATGATGGAATTTTCTATTGGTGCGGTGTAGATAGATTCTTAATGTACAACGGCGTTGTGCAAGAAATACAAAATGATACAAATCAAAACTATTTCTTTGATAATTTAAATTACGCACAACGCCAAAAAGTATGGGTAACAAAAGTTCCTCGCTTTGGGGAAATTTGGTGGTTTTATCCATCGGGGAATTCGACCGAATGTAATAATGCAATTATTTATAATGTGCGGGAAAAAACTTGGTATGATGCGGGATTTGCTATTGGTGCAAACCGTAGTGCTGGAGTGTTTTCCGAAGTGTTTCGATACCCTATTTGGGCTGATAACATTTCTACAGGGTATTTTATGAATTCCGTTGGCGTTGTAAATGGCGGAACAAGTTATCAAGTAGGCGATGTTATTCAAGTAAATGGTGGTACGGGTTCACCAGCATTATTATCCGTAGCTAGTGTAAGCACTGGTGTTGTAACGGCTTTAAATATTATTCAAGGTGGTAATTATTCTTCTTCATTTACGGGAACATTAACCACAACGGCTAGATCTCCATCTACGGGTTCTGGATTAACCATTTTCTTTACATTAAACCAAGCATATACCTTGTGGCAACATGAAATTGGCGTTGACCAAGTATATTTAACCAATGTTGATGCAATTCAATCATATTTTGAAACAAATTCGTTAGGTTGGGTGGGCGGTGGACCTGGAAATCCACAGTTGCAAGGGGACAATGTATGGATTCGTGTTGAACGGGTTGAACCTGATTTTATTCAAAACGGCAATATGAATTTATATATTAAGGGTAAAGGATATGCTGATGATCAAGATGTTACTAGCCAGTTATCACCCTATACGTTTAGCCCAACAACTTTAAAGATTGATATGAAGGAACAATACCGTGAATTACGGATGCGGTTTGAAAGCAATACTTATAATGGCACATATCAAATGGGTAGAATATTAGTAAGTGCGGATGTAGGCGATGTTCGTGGAACGGGTAATCCATGATAACTTACGACCCTCGCAACATGAATTGGGATTATTGGTGCAGCCTTATGGCTGAATTGTTTGCTAGTAATCAATTAGGAACAATTACCGAAGATAAATGGCGTGATTGGGTTGATGGCATGAACGGTATTGGATACTTTGTACAAAACGGGGTTGCCGACCATCGTGGGTTTGAAACATGGCAAGATTGGGCATCGCACTTAGTAGGCACGATGAATGTTATTAGCGGAAATGCGAATTATTAATATGAAACCAAGTGAAATCATTAAACAAGATGCAATAAAAAATGGCTGGAATCCAAAGGTTGCATTGCTAACCGTAAATCATGTAATACAAAATAAAATGGGTTTTATTTTAACTTCTGGGGATACCGTTCTATTGTTAATTGCACTAAGACCGCATGTATATGAAGTACATTTAGCATCGCTTGATAAACCTTTAACATTAGCAAAATCTATGTTGAAAATTTTTAGTAAAATTAAAAAACTTAAAATTCAAGCCATTTATGGTGCAGCTAGTAATCCACAAATTATTACTTTATTAAAAAATTTAGCTAAACATGAAGGTGAAAATTTTGGTCGTCCCGATATGCCAGATTACAATTGGATGATTAGATTATGAAACACTACTATTCTAGGCGTGAACTTTATGCATTAGGCGAGCCTTTAGGTGATTCAGCCACTCGTAAAAAAGACGGCGGTTTTGGTTATATTTACGGAGGCGGAGGGGGTGGCGGTGGAGGTAAAGGTGGCGTTATGGGAGTTGTTGCAGCAGTAGCTACGGTGGCTGCTGCAGTTGTAACCGATGGTGCTTCTTTAGCGGTTGAAGGAAGCATAGATGGTGCTGCAGCTGCAACGGATGCAGCTATTACTACTGGTGAAGCAGCTTCCGCTGCTGATGCTACGGCAGCTGCTTCCGATGCTGCAGCTACAATACCAGAAGCTGTTGATGCAGCTGCTGCTACCGCATCTGCTGCGGATACTGCGGTTGCTGCCGATGCTACTACGGCATCGATAACTGGAAACGCAGCAGCTGATACCGCATTAACTGGGCCAGATTTTGCTGCATCATCATTTACGAGTGACACTTCAGCAATGGAAAATGCTATAAATGATCAAATAGCAGCACAACAAGCAGCCCAACAAGCTGCAGATGAAGCAGCCCAGCAAGCAGCACAACAAGCAGCTGCCCAACAAGCTGCAGATGCAGCAGCACAACAAGCAGCTGCCCAACAAGCTGCATTAAATGCAGCTGGCAAAGGGGCATTAACTACGGTTGCTAAAGATGTAATTACAGGACAACCAATCACACCCCAAGGCATACTAACAGGTGCTTTAGCTGGTGGCGTAGGTAATGTAGCAGGAAACCTTGCAAGCGGGTTAGGCACTGTAGGTTCAGGAATAGTATCGGGCGCAGCTGGTGCGGGAACTGGTGCTGCTTTAACGGGTGGGAATGTTTTAAATGCAATTGGAACAGGGGCATTAACTGGCGGTGTTTCAGCTGAAACTGGGCAATTAATGAATGGTCAAGACCCATCATTAACCGCAGCTGCTAAAAGCGTTACTGGCGCATTAACTAATTCCGCCATCACAGGCGCACCTATTAATGCTTCTAATTTAGCTGCTGGTGCAATAGCAAGTGGGGCGTTAACCGCAGGTGCTAATGCTGCTACAAACCCTTCAACACCATCAAACAATGATATAAATAATGCATTAGTTACTGCTATGCAAAATCCCGTTGATACAAGCGGAAATACAACCTATGAACCGATAGCTAGTAATGATGGAACACCGTTAGTACCAAGTGGCTCGGTAACAATGGGTTCACCTAGCGATAACCCAACCACATCGCCAATATCACCTGATTTAACACCAAAAGAACAATATGATAAATTAATGCAAACTCCTGGGATGGATTCGGCAACTGCAAGCGAAATATCTGGTTACGACCCATCTACTGATTCAACCGATGTGGGAAATATTGTAGTTGATGCAAACGCACCACCAACCGTACCAAGCGATGTGGTTGTAACCCCAACTGGTAATTTACCAACAACACCAAATAATACCGCTTCAACAAATGGTAATTTACCATCCAATCCAACCGATGTTGGAACAATTAATGTTGATGCGCCTAAACCAACCGATGCGGGTACGATTGTAGTTGATGCAAATGCACCAACATCGCCAAGCAATACTCCTGTTGAAACACCTACAACAACTACAACCAAAGCCCCTGTTATTACTGTTGGTGCTAAGCCATCAACTACCCCAACTACTCCATCAACTCCTTCTAATACTAGTAGTGGTGCTTTATCTAGTGCTAATACTTCAACCCCTGCGGTAATACCGTATGCAACCCCACAAGCAACTTCTTTAGCAGGTATACCTATGGTTCAAACGAATCCTCAATTGCTTCAGCAATTAAAACAACTTTACCCACAGCTATCTCAGCTAGACCCAAAATTAAAAGCGCAGTTAGGTATTCCCCAAGAAGAATCGCCACTGATTCAGACATCAAAATCTAATGCGCCATATAACCCTGCAATGTATGAAACAACTTTTGATTCAACAGCAATACCCACTTTAAAGACGGGTGGTTCTGTTCATACCCCTGAATTTATCACAGGTCATACGGGACATTACGCTGATGGTAAAGGCGATGGGCAATCTGATGATATTAAAGCCCTCCTAAATGATGGAGATTACGTCATAGATGCGGAAGCAGTTGCTCAGCTAGGTAATGGTTCAAGCAAGGCAGGAAAAGAAGTTTTAGAGCATTTTAGGAGCTCAATTTCACATAAACAGCATCATTCAGAAGGTGGAAAAATCCCTGCGATGATCGCTGACGGAGAATACGTCCTTCCTGCGAGTTTTGTATCCGCCTTAGGTAAGGGTAACAGCGATAAAGGAGCATCCGTTTTAGATAAGATGCGCCTTGCTCTTAGGGAGCATAAGCGTTCAGCTCCTATAAGTAAAATCCCCCCAAAATCGAAATCTCCGTTGGAGTATTTAAGAGATGGGATTAAAATGAAAGAAAAGAGGTAAATTATGGCGCTTGATATTTCTGGACAACTTGCACCAACAGCGCAAGGCCAAACTACGCAAAATACTGGATTGCCTTCAGGTTGGACACTAAGACCTGATTATGGAAGCCCAAGTTTGTTTCCAAGGTACAATGATGCACAAGGAAACGAAGTTGGTCGGGCTGATCAAAACGGACAATTTTTTGATTTATCTGGTAATCCTGTTGCAGGAACTCCTCAAACCTCATTACCAACAGGCACACCAGATCCACAATTGGGTGGTGTATCCCCATTACAACAAGCTCAGCAATCAAGCCAACCAACCGCTTTACAAGTATCACCAACACCGTTGGCTACAGGAACACCCACATCTATGATAAATAATCCGCTCTCACAATATGCATCTAACGTAACACCAACCTCAAATTATACAAATGCGCCGAATACGGGGGTGACTCCAGGAAGCCCGTCTAGCGGATCATTCGCACAAGGCTCTGTATTGCCAAATGTTTCAACGGTATCAACAGCTCAAACAGCTGCGCCTTCATTTTATACTGATTACTTAAATAAACTCGCCCAACAAGGTCAACAAGCTGCACAAGGTTCACAATTTGCGGGGGCTACTGATTTACAGAATCAAGCATTCCAAGATGTTTCACAAAACGTAGGTAATTATCAACCTACATTAAATAGTGCTATTAAATTAGCGCAAAGTGTAGGCGGTTCAAATTTAGCACAAGCAATTGGGGACTTAGGTCAGTCAAACATCGCTAACTATTTAGCCCCACAAGCTACGGCTGGTTTAGTAGGTAGCGGGCAATTTGGTTCATCAAGGGGTGCGCAAGCATTAGGTTCAACAATTGCAAATGCTGAATTAGGGATTACCCAACAACAGCAACAAGCATTACAACAAGACCAAGCGAATAAACTTGCAGCTGCGGGGCAATTAGGAAGCCTAGCTGGGCAACAACAAACATTAGGGTTGGGCGATGTAAATGCATTATCAACTTTGGGCGGGCAACAACAAACTATTAATCAAAACCAACAGCTGTTCCCAATGCAGCAATTAACGAATGAATCAGCGTTATTGAGAGGTTATACAATACCAACAAGCGTTGCGACAACTACAACAGGTCCAGGACAACAAGGTCAATTTGGTTTAAGCCCGTTGCAACAAATTTCTACGCTGGCTGCTCTCGGTGCGGGAGTTAGCAATACAAATTTAGGTTCGCAATTATTCGGAACAGCTGCAGGAGTTGATAAAAACGGAAATCCGATTGCGGCAACTCCAGGAGCTTTGGGTAATTTATCAAGCTATATAAGCGGGCTTTTTAAATCTAACCCTAGTTCAGGAAATACTCAAACACCAGTATCTGATTCTAATTTACCTTCAGGTGTTCCTTCAGGCTCTGTGTTAAACTCGGATGGGACTTACACCGCCCCTAACGGGGAGCAATATACATCGGGCGGGCAAATTTATGTTCCTCCTGATTTACCTGTTGGAAGCACGCAACCTTCGGTAGATTATGGTGCAACAAGCGGTACTGATACATCTACAACGTAAGGAAATATTATGGCAAATACACCAACCGCACCTTTAGCCTCTCTTGCAAATACAACTTCGTTTGGAAATGATGAAGCTGCGCAGACGTATTATGATACAACGAATGCGTTGATGCAAGCTCTTGAAAAAAGAAATAATCCTAATTGGTTTTCTATCGCTGGTGCTTTGGCTCAGCCTTCTAAGACTGGCTCCGCATTCGAAGCATTAGGCTCTGGGGCAGCTGAATTAGGCAGACAACAACAAGAGCAAGAAAAACTTGAACCATCTTTAATTCAAATTAGAGCTGGTCTTGCTGCGCAAAAGTATGCTCTTCAAAATAAGGCTGATGCTTACAACATATTAAAAGATGTGCTAGGAACAAAAAATACCTCCGAAACACAGGATGTGTTATCGTCAGGGAATGTTAATTCAAGCCAATTGTATAAACTTGCAAATATTGCTCCAGTGCTTGAAGCAAAAGATAAAGATATTGGCGCTTCAGTAAATAATCTTGTTAAGAATTTAACAGGGGTGGCTGATTTAAATATTAAAGAGAAAACTGAAAAACGCTTATCAGAAGAACAACAGCAAAAATTAGATAAAGAAGCATTAGACTATTTTAATGAACATAAACGATACCCTATATGGTATAAACCTAAACCAGTAGAAACAACGCCTGTTATACCTACTACCCCTGAGGTGAAACCTGTCTCTAATATTGCTCCTGCTGAATTATCGAACTTATTTGGAAATAATTTAACACCAACCAGCCCATTTGGGGCTAGGACGTTAAATGGAAAACAAGAAATGCATGGAGGCATAGATTTTGCGCCGACTGATAATTCAAAAGGAAAACCGATTGCTTCTCCAGTTGATGGTCAAGTAATTCAGGCAGGTCCTGTTTCAGGATATGGGCAAGCAGTTTTAATTCGACGTGATGACGGTCACACTGTTTTATTCGGGCACGTTGATCCTGCTGTTCAGGTTGGGCAAAAAATTAAACAAGGTGATGTGGTTGGTTCTATTGGAAGTAATATGGGGGTATCTACTGGGGATCATTTTGAAATTAAAGTTATCGACCCTAAAGGTCAGCCGATCAACCCGACCCAATATCAACCTTTAACTTCTAAGATAAAACTGCCTGATCAAAGTAGCGGTGTTCAAGTTGCAAGCACAGATCCTTATGCGGGCATGACAGAAAATCAACGTATTGCAGCGCAGAAAAAAGAAACTGAAACAAGGATAACAAACGAAGCAGCAAAAGAAAACGAGTTATTCAAATCTAGGCTGAAAGATTCTGAAGCAATGACTTCTACTCTTAAGAATTTAGGTAGTGGTAAAAATGTAATCGAGACAGATGTTGATGCTAGACGTTTATCAAAACTTGTTGCCGAAAATAGAGATGTTATGGATCTTTTAAATCAGTATGGCGGTATTGGTCAGCTGGCTCAAGCAGGCATATCAACACCATGGGGCGGTTTTTCCGCAGACGTTAATTCTTATTTAGAAAGATCTTTGCCCCCTGCAAAACAAGCGACTGCTCGTGAGATTGGTCAGCTTGCAGCACGATTAAACCAAAACGTAATGAAAGCAGGTAAGGATATTTATGGTCCATCAATTGCTGCTTCCGAAGCAGTATTAATGGCAAAGCCTGGATTTCAGTCAACTGATCCTTCAGGTTTCATTATGAGTTTAACGCAAAAAATGATTCTTCAGAATGAAGTAAATGGAAAGTTAAAAGAAGCGTTTGAAGACTGGCAAGAAAAACACCCACGTGAATTACCAGATAAGTTTTTCCGTAACTCAAATCCAGATTATAAGAATATTATGACCTATTATCATAATCTGCTTAAAAGAATACCTGAGTCTAGCATTTTCTATAAACAGGAGAAACAATAATGGCTGAAGAATCACAAGAAGATTACGATAAAAAGTTTAAAGAATTATTTCCTGAAAGTCATTTTCAGCCTGAGTTTTATCAGAAAGAGGGTAACGCACCTATAGCTGGGGCGAAACCGCAGCCCAGCCCTTTAATTAGAGGGGCTGAAGCAGGTGTAGGAACTATGCTTTTAAACAGATTAAATGCTGGATTTCCGAATGCTCAAAAGGTTTCCCCTACA
>Ga0207959_1000020_pt1 | contig 56088 bp, 86 predicted proteins | sample CryBogCBH20Aug07_FD_184609 | JGI IMG/M metagenome (GOLD analysis project Ga0207959, IMG submission 184609) | Freshwater microbial communities from Crystal Bog, Wisconsin, USA - CBH20Aug07 (SPAdes) (version 2) | ecosystem: Environmental > Aquatic > Freshwater > Lake | place: Crystal Bog... | reverse complement strand
CTCTCCTAACGGAATTTGCGCACCTATTGCGAATTGTGACCACAAACCCAGATGTGTATCTGCATCGACAACAAATACATCGATGGTTATCCGTTGGGCGGCGGTCACTCATTCCTTCTCTCCCAATGCCTTACGGGCTTGGCGTAGGTCTTTAATAGTTATGCCAAACGCTATCGACATATCCTCGCTGCCAAGGTGTAAATCGCTAGCGTCAGCAAACGGCTTTAATGCTGCCTCTAATTCAGCAATGCGATTTTTCATGTCAAATGCGTTCGCTTCAATATTGAAAAAATCATTATTCGCTTTCCTTAATAGTTCTTTCAATTCCTCAATACGCACATGAGCCTTTTCTATGTCAGCCAAATATTCCAAAGCCAGTTCCTTTTGCTGCTCCCATAATTCATTCGCGCACTTTAGTTCGCGCTGTAAAAGCTCAATAGCGTCGGCGGCTTTAAGCGCATCTTCTGGGTCAACCGTAGGCGCCATTTCCACACATTTCAATGTGTCTCGGGCAGCAATACCGTCACGACGCAATCTCTCAACAAGGTCTGAATAGTCAGTCATTGCACCTGCTCCATGCCGCAAGTCTAAGTTTGTGGTTTATGATGGTGAATTTGTTCGAGATCGTGTTGATGCTGGCCTTGTAGTGGGAAGCGATTTGTTTGTGCGTTAAGCCGTCGCGTTTGAGGTCGAGAAGGGCTTGCTCGTATTTGGTAAGTTCGGCGGGGTCTTTGTAGCGCCGAGATTGTGTGTCGGTTCGGACGTTGTTCATTTGTGAAGCTCCTTGATGGCGGCGATAAGCGCCGCTTTGCGTTCCTCAATCTTCATCTTGCCCACAATGTAAGGGTCATACGGATCAAAATCTGCGATGATCTTCGCCACAGCATGAAGGGCATCGTTGTAACCCGCCTCGTAAAAGATTTTGAGAAGTGTGCCCTTGGATGTTGCGGAGTTTGACATCAATAATCTCCGCTCAAAAGCAGGTGAACAATGTAAGACACACCCCCAGCAAAGAACACAATCGCAGCGTAAATCGCAATTTCGTTTAAGAGTTCATCATTCATAATACCCTCCTACCGCTGGTCCGTATGAAGAACCTTGATATTCTCCTGTCGAGCCGTAATAGTTCGTGGCACCATTTGCGGAATAGGAGTTCCCAAGGTATGCACCTGACGGGCCGTAGTAATTTGTCGATCCGCTGTTGCTGTAAGCACTGCCTTCGTATGCGCCAGACGGCCCGTAAAAGTTTGTTTCCTGTGCGATTGCTGAGTTGGATAGCAAAAGTGCTGCAATGGTGTAAAGCGTTTTCATTCTAGTCCCTCCAAAAGTTCGTCGAAGTCTAACGGGCTGAGCGGTGTAGGTGGTGGCGCAAGGGTGCGCACAGGGGCGCTTGGTTGTGCTGCGTCTGCGGGTTTCCATTGAAAGGCTTTGCGGGCGCAATCCTCTGGATCAGAAAGCCAATGTTGCCAGAATTCTGGGAAGTCGCTTGCGGGGATCTCGGTCACAAAACGTGATGAACGATTTGCGCCGACCGAGAAGAACCCTGAGATCTCGATGGTATCGCCCCCAGAACGAGGGGCGAAGTAAAGCGCAGGGATGACTGAAAGTCCTACACCCTGTCCGGGTGCGAATGCTGGTAGGCCCGATATGCGCGGGCGTGAAGGGTCGAAGAAATCCACGGCGAAAGGCTCCTTGTTGTTATGGGATTGTGACTATATCGTTTGGAAAGGCTCCGATTGTTCGTGATCGAAGGGCCTCTTTCCATTTGGAAATGAATGCTGCCTTGCAGACTTCGAAGTTCGGATCGTATGTTCCTTTGCAGTTGTGCGTGATGTGAAAGTCGATGATGTAGGAGTTGTAGCCTCGGATGTCGGCGTTGAGGCATAGATCCCAGCCGTAGTAGTGGAAACCTGTCAGGTCGTGGGAAAATGCGACGTTTGTGCTGCGCTTTACTACAAGAAAGTTTCCGTCGAGCATGTTGACTTCGTGTGGATAGTAAGGCGCTGAGTTTTGATTCGGCCCGTAAGGATCGGTGATGCGCACAAACCATTGCCTGTCCCACTCTCCTGCATTTCCGGCCACAGCCCAGCAACGGTCCACAGCTTCAAGCCCATCAATACATGTATTTAGTTTGTCGATGCCGTCCGGTGCGCAGCGAACGTCTTGATGGACAAGGATCACGTAGTCGCCCAAGGCTTGGGACAGGATTGTGTTGCCTCCAGAATAAAGGTCAAAGTTGTTCTTCCCCACGTTGTTGAGGGGGAGGTATTGGCAGTCGCGTTGAGAAAATCCTGCACGAATGAAAGATTTCTGCATCTCGTCGTATTGGTCCCAGTTGGTGACAAGTGTTCCGATTGTGTAGCGCATTTTAGGCCTCAAAGTCTGACAGGTTGGCGAGGATGAGGGTGTGTTTTGTGCGAGTCTCAAGGACGTAACGGAGATTGTTTTCCTGTTTCATCTCCGAAGGAGATTTGGCGTATTTGGATGGAATGCGCCAAGGGTCGAGGTGAACTACGTTGTCCCATTCGAGCCCCTTCGCTTTGTGCCCAGTTGCCAAAATGACCTGCCCATTGTTTTTCGCAAATAACGAGTTAAGCTCCTCAATAAGCTCTGCGACAGTGCGGGGCTTTTTTGCGGAGATGACTGCGATGATGCTTTCATATTTGTCAGTCGTATTGGCAGCTTTGGTGCTATCGCCGTTTGCCTCGGCCTTGGACTTTTCGGTTTCGTGCCAGTTTGTGAGAAGTGGTAGGAACTGATCGACCTTGGTTGTTAAGTCAGGGCAGAGCTTTTTGACGATTGTTGAAAGGCCACGTCCGATCTCGCGTCCTAACATGTTCACGCCAATACCCTGACGGATCAGCTTGAAGGCCATAGAAATGAGCGGGGCGTTGTTGCGGCAAAGCACTGCGGTGTCGCCTGCGGGTATGGCTTCCCATGTCCATTTTTCATTTGTCAGGTCGTAGATCTCGCCGCGAGGATTGCTTTCGGCGGCGCGGTATTGCGGGGCGTGATTGTGCTGGCGTTCGACTACAGAGAGCGGGCACCTGAATGTGGTGTTGAGAGGGAGTTCAATCCACTCGGATCGCAGGGCTTTGATGGTGTCCATGCTCGAACTGTCTGCTCCTCGGAAAGCGTAGATGGCTTGTCGAGGGTCGCCAACCACAATGAGGCGTCCGGCGGCGCATTTACGTAGCATCTGGTGGTTGAGTGGGGAAAGGTCTTGGGCTTCATCGACAAGGACTGTGTTGAAGCGAGGAAAGTCGCCTGTGAAAACCACGGGGAGGTAGATCTGGTCATCATAGGTTATGACTCCTTTTAGGCCTTCTTCTATCGACTCGCATAAGATGCGACGGGACAATTTGCACTCGTCTGCGGTGAGCAAAAGGTCGTAGTCAGATGCGATCTCCTGCCACGTATCGGGGGTATCCGGCAAGAGCCCTTTTGCGTTTTGGAATTGGGTGGGAACTACGCCTCTCTGCATTGCATAGATGACAAGTTGTCTGATCTCGTTCCATGAACCTTTGCTGGATGGAAAGGCTTTGAGTGCCTCGGTCGTGAGGCGTCCCAGTTTCTTGTCGTCGATGAGCATTCGCGGCTTGTTGATGGTTTTGCCCCAAGCGCGATGGCCGAGGCCGTTCATGGTCATGACTGTGAAGTTGGAAGGGAACCGCTTTTCGAGTTCCTCTTTGATTTTCTTGTTGAACGCGAGCGCGAGGATGGGCTCGGACGGCAGGACGGATGCGAGCATCTGGAGCGTTGTGGTCTTGCCGGTGCCCGCGAGGGCATTAATCATAATGGACGAAGGGCTTTTGGCCGCTGCGATGATGTATTGCTGTTCTGGGGTTGGAGATAACATGGGAATACCTTTCGAATACATAACTGGTTACAGGAAGAAGGTGACTTGGTAGGTGCCGGAGTGGGTGAAGGATAGCTTGGCCTCAAGCCCGTCGATGAAGGGGCCGTTGCCGGAGATCATGGAGTCAACTTTGAGGGACTCGAGCAGAAGGCCAAGGGCCTCGATATGTAGGGCCGCTTGTTCCTTTGCCATATAGCCAACGTGGAAGTCACGTTGCTCGTCCATGCTTTCAAGGTCAAAGCCGGTGCCTTCGAGGGTTTCGACTAGTTCCTCACGGGCCTCGGATGGTAAGGTCTTGGTGTCGAGCCAGACCGCGACGGCGTTGGGATCGTATGGGTTCTCAGGCTCGGGACGGAGTTCAAGAGGATGTCCGGCGGGTAAGGATGCGAGCAAGGCCTTGGCTGGTGGGCGGAAAAATGCCCCAACTAAAGGTGCATGATGTAATGGCATGTTGGTGGCTCCTGTGAGGTTGTGGGCGTGTTGCGCCTATTGGGGGGTTGGGTAGGTGTTGTTGAAGATCTCGGCGGCTTCAAGGGCCTTTTCGATGTTGGGGCCTCCTTTCTTGAGAACCTCCGTGGCCATGGCGAGCGTGATGTCCACGGGGTGTTTGTGCTTTGTCGCAGCATAAGACGCGATGCAAAGCATTAAAAAGCCAGCTTGGATCGTGTTGATGGACGCGACCGCAAGAACGTCGGGATTGTAGTCGTGGAGATCAAATTGATCTCTCAAAAACGACTCTGTTTTTTGGTAGGCAAAGACTCCAACGTCTTTGAGGATGTGGTCAGGAGTTGACATGGTTGTAACCTTTGAGTTCACGGATGCGCTCCATCATCTCGTCGATGATTTCGGCGATTTCGAGTTTAGAAAAGCGCCCAGCTTTCCCACGTTTTTCAACGTCGTTGAGAGAACGAGTCCACTGTGCGATGAGGCGGCGGTAGAGTGCGAGCTTTGCGTCAGGGCTGGAGTTGGTGGGGTGGACGCATAGAGCGTCCACGGCTGCAAGGTATTGGGAGACGATAGGGGACATCAAAACGTGATCTCGCGTTCTGGGGTGGCGGTGGCCTCGATTGACAGGAGAGGGATCTCGAAACCTTTGGAGAAGGTGAGGGTGTTGACGATGGCCTCGACCTTGCCCCAAGCGGCTTGGAGGGCGTCCTCAACGTCCCCGCCTGTTCCACGCGCTTTGAGCTGGAGGTCTTTGGCTTCGTGTTTGATCTCGATGGAGGCTGTCCATCGGTCGTCATCAGCGTATTGGTAGTTCGTGCGGAACAGAGAGATCTCTGCGTTCATGGACTCGAGACGTGCGATGATCTGGGCAAATGACATGATAGGCTCCGTTTTGTAAGGTGCGCTGTGCGCAGGTTAGACACATTAGATACTGAGTAGGTGATGGGTCAGAATGTTAGATCGAGAAGCGCGTCTAGTTCATCGAGTTGCTCCTGTTTGCTTTTATGTTTGAAGCGTTCGGCATCGGCGCGTTGCTTTGCGCGCTCGAGTTTGGTGGCGGCGTCGGGGGTTGAGCGCTGCCAAGCGTCCACGACGTATTGAATTGGCATGGACGGCTGCGCGATAGCGACTGGGTGGGTGTAGGAGTAGACCTCGCGCTGGCGCAGGACACGCAAGAGGGACTCAGCGCCTTCGGTGGTAGCGGGGAAGGTTAGCTCGGAAGTGTAGCCTTTGGGGGCTGGAAGGTGGAGATGGATTTTGTCGCCGGAGGTGTAGACTGTGGCGGAATGTGCTGGAATACGTGGCATTGGTTAAGCTCCTGATTAATAAGGTATAATAGCATATCGGTGGGTCTAAGTCAATCACAAAGTTGTGCGCTGGATGCGGCCTATTTGTTGTGGAGTATGGCAGAAAGGAGCCCGTTAGGGCAGTAGCGTTTGCGTTCGTCGGGGCTCCAAAAACATGTGTAGGAGAGGATGAGGGAGAAGTTGAAGAAGAAGTAAAAGAGGCCCCAAAAGAGGAGCCAAGATACCGTGGCAGAGAGGAAAAAGAGGAGCGCAAGGAAGTGCATGGATTAGTCCTCCCAGCAAGCGTCATGTGCGCGCTGGCGCATCTCGTCGCGTTCACGATAGTCTTCGCGGGAGTAGGCGATGTCGTCCCACTCGTCTGAGTAGTTTTCTTCGAGTTCAACGATGTGGTCGAGGATAGCGTCGTCTACGGAACGGAGAGATGAGAGGGTGTAGAAAAGTTCGCCTGTTGCTTCGAAGGCTGGGCCGAGGCCGTCGAGTCGCAGGACGAGAGTTACAATGTCGAAGTCAGGCTCGGAGCCGGGGTCGTAGTTCTCAGGGGGCCCGTTGAACTGGCCGGACGGGGCGGTGCCGAAAGAGCGAACTTGGATTTCAATTTCGAGTTCGAAGTCAAAGCCCATGAGGGAGATATTGGCGTGTGTAGTAGACATATTTGGCTCCTATGTAGTGCGAAGGTGACAGGGGGTCGTTAGACCGGCCAGAAGTAAGGAAGGTCATCACGCTCTGTCCAATTGAATTGAGCGTAGTGGGCGCGGTCTTTCCGCAACAAATTGCTTCTATGTGAGGCGTGGACTGCCTCAAGGCCGAGCCAATAGGGTTTGGCGGGGTTTGAGTCGGAAGAGTCGAAGAAGGCTGCGATTTTGGGGCCGGTGTTGTCCTCGTAGCCACGACGGAGCCACTCACGGCACATTTCGATCCCGTAGGTGCAAAGGAGTTGTGTGCAGCCACGCCACATGTTGACGGCGGGGTGTGACTGCCAGCCGTAGCGCGGGTTTGTCAGGGCATTAAGTATTTGGAGAGTCTCTACACGTTGTTTGCCTAACCTCTGGCGGTCGAGGCAACGGGCAGATGCTGCGAAGTCTGCGTAGGGTAAGAAGGTTTGCATTGGGGCTCCTAGTATGTTGTGCGTAGGATGTATTGACGCTCGGCATAATCGTCGAGCGCAGATTGGAATTCGGACAGAGCTTCTTTGAGGAGGGCTGCGTCGAGTTGGTGGCAGTCTTCCATGTAGAAGCCCATGAGCCTTGTAACCTCCTGTAAGGCGTGAGGGTCGATCTCGATCTCGATCATGCCGCAGTCTCCTCTTTGTAATCGTCGATCAGGTGCTGGGCGATTTCAATCCAGTTCACATCCATGAGGAATGCGAAAGCGTAAGACTGTCCAAGGCCTTCGCTGGTTTCTTCAACATGATACTCCACATAGCTTTTAAGTTCTTCAGCAAGGTCGGATGGGGACAGGGCTGCAGCTTCCCCGCCGAAGTCAGAAAGATCGCCGTCGCTAAAGCACTCTAAGTTGACTCGCCATGTGGCGTAGTTTGTCCAGCCGTTGTATTTGCTCATTGTAGATGCTCCTCGAAGATTGGCAGGGCTGATTTCATGGTTTCAATCCAGATGTGGAGGTCGCGCATGGCGTCCTCAGTCTGAGTGCGTTTGTATTTTTTGCCAGTGATGTTGGTGGTCAGGGCGAGCATTTTGGTGATGCCCATCCCGCGAGTTGGAATGATCTGCCCGCCGCTCCGCACATACATTTTTATGGCAGAGCGGAGAGTGATGGCTTGCTGAAGGCGAACGGCGTCGGGGCCGGAGAATAGCACACCTCCGGCTGTGTGTTGGATGAAGGAGTCCATTAGAACCTCACTGAGATGTGGAGATCAGCGTTTTCGACGCAGCGCTCGACAGCCTCTTGTGCGAGATCATCAAACTTGGACTCATCAAAGCGGCTCTCGATCAGCTCATGGAAAGCGTCGGAGTGGATGAAGGACTCAAGCTCTTCGAGCTTTTTGGTGAGCGTCCAGACTTCCTCTTGAAGTGCTGCGATTTGAGATTTGTGTTTGAACCAGAACATTGGGATCTCCTGTCAGTAGGGTTTGGACTTGTTTGCATACCAGTTGGGAAGGTCGCGCTTGGCACGTTTGAGCAGTGCTTTGTCCCAAGCGGGGCGGCGCTTTGCACCAGGCTTGACTGAAAGGCGTTCGCCTTCAAGAGCCCAGATGTTGATGTTGCCGGGGTTTTCGACTCCCCGGCGGTTCCAGATTTCGGTCAGTTGTTCTTGTAGGGTCATGTTGGGCTCCTGTTAGAAGTCGAAGTCGTCGAGGTCGTTAAGGTCTGCCACGCGCTGCACCTTCCCACGCTTGACATGGATTTTTTGTCTCGCGTCTTGAACTGCTGGATGGTCAGGGCCCCAGACTGCTTCGAGGCCCGCAAGGTGGCGAGCTTCGCTGTCGGGGATGAGGCGCTCGATGCTGCCGAAGCCGTCGGGCCAGACGTTGGCGGGGAACTGCTGAAACCATGCGCGAACGTGGGCAGGTTGCGCCTCGTAATAGGCGAAGATTTCCTGCTTGCCTTTACGCATTCTGCTGAAGTGTTTGTTGTAGGAGTTGTTTGTTGCCATCTGCGATAGTCCAACTGCTGAAGGGTCGCTGTGCGCTTTTTATGCGCTATCTTTTTATGGCATATAATGGGCCTAACGTCAAGGGGTTTAACCTTACGCTGGGCCCATTATTTTATGCGCTAGAATAGTTCGTCGTCAGATAGAACTGGTATGCCTAATGCGCGGCAGTCGTCGTCGCGGAGAGGTGTGTTGGAGTCGTAAACGTCGGGGTATGGCTCCGGCATGTTGGCCTTTTTGTGCGCCTCGTTGATTTTGATTTTGTGCTGGATGAGATCGTCGTCTGGGCTCCAGTTGGTGGCAGGAGGTTGATTTGGGTGAGAGGGATGAGGTTTTACAATCTCCTGTAGGGAGGCGTATTTAAATCTGTCGAGTGTTTTTGGTGCTGTGGGGGATTTGAGGCCAGATAGTTCGGGGACATCTGCGAGATTGTTGGCGGGAACGCCTCGCTTGCGCTTTGCATATGCCGCCGCCCGCTTGTTCTTTGCCGCCATGAGTCGGAAATGCTCCTCCTCTCTCGCAAGGATTTCCGCAGCCTCCATCGGGATAGAGTTGGTGAGGGCGAGCGTCTGGATTGCGCGGAGCGTCACCATTACGTCAGCGAGTTCTGGGTTTGTTGGGAGATTTTTGATCTCGGTTGTTATGAAACGCTGGTAGGTTAGGGCGCAATCTTTGCACTGCCTTGCCGCCGTGATGAGTGCTATCATGCGCTCTTGAGTTATTGCCATTTGTGGACTCCTTTTGTGGTTGCCAGTAGGAATTGCCCCCAACCATTTCTGGCGGGGGCGTGAATGTTATTTGTATTCAACTGAAGTCGTGGAATTATCTGCGAAGTCAAAAACCATTAAGCCACCATTATCTGCCACCATTGTGACGGCTTGGTCGAGTTCCTGAGCCAGCCGTATAACCTCGTAAAAGGCTGGCTTGCCGGGATAGGTTGTTATGAATGTTTCCAATTGCTGCGCGTGTTGCATGTTTGGCTCCGTGGGTGAAAAGGAAATGGCGGCAGTTGATTGCCGCCGCCATTTGATTGCCGCCAGTTTTTAGTAAATCACGACGAATTCATCTGCTACTTTATTCACCACGAGGCTTGGGGATGTTAAGCCTTCATCTTGATAGTTTTCGCCTTGAATGTAGATTTCAGCGTCGGGGTTGAATTCTTTTAGCATTTCTACAAGTTCGAACACGGTCATTTGGTGACTCCATTTGTGGGGAAAGAAAAGGCCGGGGTGTAACAACCCCGGCGCTTGTTGGTTAGTCGATCAAGTCGTCAAGATCGAGTGATTTGATTGCATTACGGCGCGAAAATTCTTGTTCTACTCGTGCCGCGAATTTTGGCTTGGTGAGGGCTTTAGCAAGCAATTCGAAAAATGCTTTCTTGCCCTCAGGGGTGCTACGTTTTGGTAGTGCGCGATTAGTTTCTTTTGACCATTTGACCAATTCCTCAATCCCGATTGCTTCGCGCATTGCCTCATCGGGCGATTGCCTTGGCTTGGTTGCGCGGGAAGATTTTGAGATACCTGTCCGAATTGCTTCGAACATTTCACGTTGGAAATGGTCGCAAATGGCTTGCGCCGTTTCTTCGTTCGGCCCCCATGTCGAAAGGCCCGCGTCAACTGCCGCGTCGTGTATATCATCTTGCGACCAAGGCGTTGCGCCCGTGCCTAATACACCCGCCCGAACACCCGCTATTGCGTTTTTGATTTTGGTAGAAAACCCTAATTGCAATAGCGCGTCGATGGATTGTTGAGGCAATTCATCGGCATTAACGGCGAAGGATTGAAATTGTAGGCGCGCGTTAAGATTAGTCATTTTCGACTCCTATGTTGTTGATTAGATTGTCAAATAGCTTGGGCGGGTTGCCCATGTCAAAACGACTCGCATCGATTTGATGGGTTTAACTTATAGATATGGGAAAGGCGTGTCAATATGGTAGGGCAATAAAAGTCACATTTATTTTGGGGTGATGTTTATGGGTATTATTTTTGGTCGCTATGTGTGCTTTGGGGTTGTAATGGGTTTAACCTTGTGCTTGGTGCTTTGGATGTATCCTAGTGTGAAAAAAAAATATAGAGAATAGAAGGTTAAACCCATTATATACTGAATATATAATGGGTTGTAGGTTAGGCCCATTATGGACAGAAAAGCGCAAGGCCTATAAAAATGATACCCATGTGCATGATGGGTGAATATTGGTGATAATTGTTGCCCTACCCTATTGACATGATGGGCCTAACCTGTCATTATCCTATTGTCACCAGTTGGTGATTTGTTGTTTGACATGGGGAATAAGATCATGAATTCACGCACATTAGCGGCGAGTTTCGACTCGTTATTACATGCCGCGACGATAGCCCAAGTTCAATTTGACGTAGTTGATTTGGCAACGGCACTCGACGGGACGGTTAGGGTTGATTTTGATGATACTGGGGAACAATTTGGATTACCAGTTATCTTTCGGTTCAAGTTCCGTGACGAGTCATCCGCAGTATATCAGGAAGAGTAGGGGAGTTCCCCTACTTTTTTCAGCGTTTTCGATCCCAGCATTTACCCCCCGGGGACTGGCCTTTGAAGGGATTGTTGTAATGCTTAGCCCCACCCAAAATGATAGGAGTCGAGAAAAAGGTGATGGACCTAATGGACTCCTTGCGTGAGCGTTAGTGCCCGCCCTGACGGGCGCTTTGCATAATAACAGGCCCATGTTATACTCAATCCCAGATGGTGCTAACGCAACTCTGGAGCCCCGTTCATGCAAGTCATCGTTCCCCCCGGCAGAGGCCGACGCCCCGCCCCGATCCTCTACAACGTCACAAGGCATCTCGCGGAAACCGACATCGCGTCTTTATGGGAAGCCCGGAAGGACGGGGCTACGCCGAAGCTCAAAACGCTCCGCTACAATCACCATCTTCTGGCAAAAGCGGTCGCGGCGGGGAAGTCGCTCATCGAATGCTCGAACCTAACAGGCCTCACAGCCCCCCGCATTTCTGATCTCAAAAACGACCCAGCCTTTCAGGAATTGGTGTCCTATTACGCAGAAGAATTGAACGAGGTTTACATCGACGTTCATCAACGCATGGCAGCGCTTGGCACCAGCGTTCTTGAGGAATTGACCGAACGCTTTGAGGCTGACCCGGACAAGTTCACCAAACGCGAACTCATGGATCTCTTTACAACCATGGCCGACCGCAGCATTGCAACTGCGAAAGGCGGGCCGACCCCACAACAGGCCCTCCAAGTCGCAGGTCCCGGCGGCGCGGGCCTAGCACTCCAGATCAACTTTGTCTCCCCAACCGGCGAAACCCCGCAAACCATCGATGCGCAAAGTGTGAATATTCTCCCCGCCGAAGGCGTTAGAGGAGAGGACAATGGGCAGACGTTGCTGGGGGCCGAAGGTCCCGGCCTCGCCGGCGAAATCGACCCGCCCCGCGAGCCTACATACTATCCATCTCCTTTGGAGATAGCGGAGACAAAAGGGGCGATGATTGATAAACAAATTGCAGATCGAGAAGCGGAAGCTGCGGAATGGCTTGCGCAAACGCAGGCGAAAAGAGAAGGGTGGTAGACATGGCGAAGACACCAGCATGGCAGAGAGCGGAAGGCAAAAATCCGAAAGGGGGCTTAAATGCGAAAGGTCGCGCAAGCGCAAAGGCCGAAGGACACAACCTTAAACCGCCCGCCCCAAATCCTAAAAATGAAAAAGACGCAGGACGGAAAAAGTCCTTTTGCAGTAGAATGGGCGGGATGGCTAAAAAGTTTCCGGAAGCAGCAAAAGATCCTGAGTCGAGACTTAATAAAAGCCTAAAGGTATGGAAATGTAAATGAAAGTCTGCACCCGTTGTGGAGAACTGAAAGCGTTGACGCTTGAAGATTTTCCGCCGCATAATCGAACAAAAGATGGCTTTGACAGTTGGTGTCGTGCTTGCCGAGGAAGTTATCGCAGTGCAAATCGTCGTGGGCGTTTTCGGGCGGTAATGGATGATGACCAACTTGCACATTTGATTGAAACTACTGCAGATTGCGTGATTTGCGGATATGTCTTTCAATCAAATTCCGAAAAAATGGTAGATCACGATCACCATTCGGGCAAAATTAGAGGAATTCTGTGTAATCATTGTAATCGAGGGCTCGGCCATTTTAGAGATGATCCATTAGTGCTGGAATTTGCCAAAGTCTATTTATTAGAAGCTGAAGGAAAATCTGAAGCTACTACGTATCTGGAACGATTTCTTGCAGAGGAATGTGAGTGATGTCATCAAAATCTAAGCCCGTCTGGGAAAAGCCCCGGCCGAAAGACCTCGGCAAATCCAAGCCCCTGTCACCAGCTAAAAAGGCGTCTGCAAAAGCTGCGGCGAAAGCTGCCGGACGCCCTTACCCGAACCTTGTAGACAACATGCGAGCTGCAAAGGGGACGGCAAAAGGCAAGAAGAAATGACAAGAGCGATTTATTGGTTTGATGAACCGGAAGAACACAACTATCCGGCGGGGGCGGAATATTTGTCGTTGCTGATCACGCCTGCAGCTGCAAAGGTGATGATAGACCGATTGCGGTCTGCTCCGATCTCGCATTTCAAGGCGAAGGACATTCTGCGGGCCTCCGGGCTTTCACCCCTCGGCATTTCAAACGATCAAGTCGAACACACCCTTGACAAGATCAGACATGACAAAAAGCTCTCGCCCCTCCTTCTGGTGCGTTCTTCGAATGCTTTAATCATTGCAGATGGCTATCACCGGTTGTGTGCTGTGTATGAGCATGATGAAGATATGAAGATCCCGTGTAAGATAATTTGAAGGTTATTACATATAAAATTGACTTGACACGGGTTTTGTGTGTAAATACAGGACCTTGCAGAAAGGACTGTCACAATGCCGTCAAAAAGCAAAGCCGAACACAATTTAATGGCGATGGTGGCGCATGACCCGAAAGCTGCCAAGCGATTGAAAATCCCACAGTCTGTCGGGAAAGAATTTGAGGCCGCAGACAAGGGTAAGACCAAAAAGCTCCCGGAAAAGGTGAAGAAAAAGAAGTGACGCTCAAACCGCCCGGAAGGGTTGGAGGTTATTGTGGCACAAAAAGCAATTTCAGAAGCGGAGCAACAAAAAACACTAGAAGCGATGAGGAAGTTCAAAAAGGCAGATGGGAGCTATGACTTCTATAAAATCGCAGATGCACTTGGAATTCATAAAGTTACAGCCCATCGACGGGTGCATTTTCTTACGAATAAAATGAAAGACCGGGAAAGTTTAAGACGATTTAGCGCCCCGTCGCTCCCGCACAGATCGAGACAGATCGAGGAATTAATTCAAGATCGCTTGGTGGAAAGCCAAAGGGTGATCGCCGCAGATGAGGCGCGGGAACTTATAGACATCAATGTGAATATTGAGGGGCCCTATGGGCTGCTGATCTTTGGTGATCCACACATAGACGACCCCGGCTGCGCGTTCCACCTTTTGAAATCCCACATCGAACTAGCCCAGCAACACCCCCACATCCTTGCCTGCAACATCGGGGATCTTGCAAACAACTGGGTCGGGCGACTTGCAAGGCTCTACGCAGACCAGAGCGTGACGGCACGGGAAAGCTGGACGCTTGTTGAATGGATGGTCAAGAGCGTCAACTGGTTGTTTATTATTGCTGGAAATCATGATCTCTGGGCAGGGTCGGGTGATCCTGTCGCATGGTTCACGAAGCAAGTGGGCTCGCTCTACGAAGATCATGGTGTCAGGCTGGCTCTCAAACAGCCTTGCGGAGTTGTGACACGCATCCATGCTCGCCATGACTTTCCGGGGCATTCGATCTGGAACTCCATGCACGGACCCAAAAGGGAACTTATTACCGGCTTTCGAGATCACATTCTTGTCGCAGGACACAGGCATATTGGTGGAGATGAGGGCACCATAAGTCCAGACGGGATATGTGCGCAGTTGGTCAGGGTTTCCGGGTATAAGTTGGCAGACACATACGCCCGGACGTTGGGGTTGAAGAAAATGCCTATTCACCCAGCGGCCTTGGTGATTGTGGACCCGCGAGAACCAGATAATTCCCGTGGACGTGCGTGGTGCGCTCCGACAGTTGAAATCGGCGTGAAGATGCTTAATGCTATTCGAGCCGACTATGACCAGAAGGTTTCACCCGTAGGTCGAAGGGGGCGGAAATGAGTGAAGTTGAAATGATCCCTGACACTGAAATCATCTACGCAGATCCTTACGCACAGCGGTGTGAAGTAGTCCGTCAACTAATCCTTACTTATGAGGAATTGCAGACGGAGGAAGGAAAAGCTGCGTTGATGCGGGCTATTGACAGATTGATCTGTTCTATTCCAGTTGTGGAACCGAAAAGTGCGTCAGTAAGCAAGCTCAAAGACAAGACTTCTCTCTAAAAGGGGCTTCGCCCGTGACCTTTCGCCATATCGTGGGGCTTCATTACGCAGCGATGTGTTTGCGCCCCGCGAATTTGCCAAAGTCCCGACCAAAAGGAGCGAAGGCTGCAGGTTTAAGGTATGAAAAAGCCCTTGCAGCGGCGATCCCACGGGCAGAACATGGGCAGTGGTTTGAGTTTACCGACATGAACGGGCCCGGGCATTGCCAGATGGATCTGCTGATTGTCGGGAATAAGAGAGTTGTGGTTATTGAGTGTAAGCTGACGGACGTGCAGGCGGGAAGAGCGCAAATTGAAGACTTATATTTCCCGATTGCTCGCAAAGTGTGGCCTGATAAAAAGCCCCTTGGCATCGTGGCTGCAAGACATTTGAGCAAAGAAAACCAGTTAGAACTCGTCGAAGACACCTTGAAAGGGGCAATTTTGAGGGCAGAGACACAAAACGTGATCCCGACCCTGCATTGGATTGAAAGAGGGCCGATTTAAGCGGAATTCTGGATGTTTTTGGCCCCGTAGGGTTGACTAAATGGTCGAAAATGTTGAATATTGTGCGCTGAATGCGAAAGGGGCGAGGCCCATGGCAAAAGGTAATGATAGCGCGAAGATTTTGGCAGCACGGCCAGTGCGCGGATCAAGAGCGGGCACAATTCACCACTCTTTCGGATATGAAATGAGTGAAGATGGGATGATTTCGAAGGTTGCTCGGAAGGGTAATGCGGTTTATGAAGCAGAAGACCGTATTCCTTCGGAAAATCCCGATTACCAATCTGGCGTCACACAGAATGTTGGAACTCCCGCGCAAGGTGACGGTTTGCGCAATGCGATCTCGCACATAAGAGGCAAATGATGAAGAAAGTTGCTCTTTATGGCAGTTTGCTTGCGCTTTTCGGCGCAACGGCTGCTTTTGCTGCTGGCCAGTTTCCTGGCTATCCGCTTGCTACCTCGAGCCCAATCACGGGTAATGCTACGACCCTGCCGCTGACGGGTAATGAAACGATCCCAGCTGATACGAATTTGACGCAGAGTTATTCTGGTCTGACGGTTGGCAGCATTCAGCCACAGACCGAACTTATCCAGACCTCACAGCTTCGTGCGTATGTGCTTTCTGGTTCAAGCGTTTCGACGTATGTGTTGTCAACGCCTGTTACGATTGCGACGTTGCCTTCCTGCACGTCAGCACTTAACGGCGCTCGTTCTACGATCACGAATGGTGTTGCTTACAGCCTGACGCTTGCAGCTGCAGGTGCTACCGGCACGGCAGTTGGTTCTTCGACCGGCACAGTTACCCGTGTTGTTCTGTGTGGCTCGACAGATCAGTCCACGTTTGCGTGGGTTTATAACTAAGTTCTGCGAAATGAAGGGGGCCTAGCCCCCTTCACCTTGCTGGAAATTTTGGAGAGAACTGTGAAAAAGTTTTGGCAAAGTTTAGCGTTCTTGCTGGCAACTTTTTCCGGGGCTTTCGCAGCGCCAAATGGCAGCATTCAAAGTGATGTGGCCATATGTGATCCGAATAATGCAAGTTATTGTGAAGCCTTCGCGGGCACGATTGTTACCTCTACACAAATCACCTGCACAACTGCGGGAACGGTGCAGGCTCTTGAAAGCCTGACAACCTCGAAGTCAAGACGTTTCATTTCCAACACCAGCGGCGCGACTGTTTATCTTGGAGCGAATGGTGTAAGTAGCACGACAGGTTTTCCGTTGCCGACCGGAACGACTTTGGACGTGACAAAATTAACTGCGGCGTTGTATTGTGCTACTGCAAGCAGCACGGCTGTGATAGGCACTTTGGAATACTAATGTAGGGTGTTTTAAGATGTCTAATCCAAATGCAACTCTTGTCCCGATTTATCAAGGTCAGCCGAGGCCGCTTGTTCAAGTCGGGCCAGTAGCGACACCAACGTCCACTACGCAGTTCGCGCCGGGGCTTGTCGCACTCACGCCGCTTGCGCCAGTTGAATATGATTACTTGTCTTTGAGTTATACTGGCTCAAATCTTACAACTGTGAGATATTATTTGAATGGTTCGGGTGGAACGCTGCAAGCGACTTTGACCCTCGCGTATGATGGATCGAACAATCTGATTTCCGTGACACGGAGCTAAAATGTCGAATTGGGTTTTTAATCCGTTTACGGGAAATTTTGACCAAGTTTCTGCGGCAGGGCCGATTGGTCCGACAGGCCCAGCGGGTGGTCCTACTGGCGCGACAGGTCCGACAGGCGCGAGTCTTACCGGCCCCACAGGGTCTACAGGCTCCACAGGAGCAACAGGCAGTATTGGGCCAACTGGAGCGACCGGCAGCGTTGGGCCTACTGGCGCACAAGGCTCACAAGGAAATACTGGAAATACTGGCGCACAGGGGGCAACTGGACCAACGGGCGCAAGCATTACAGGACCAACTGGTGCTACTGGCATCAAGGGTCCAACTGGCAACAGCATCACCTATAAAGGCACAGTTAGCACACAGACCAGCCTTCCGGGCTACCCTTACAGCTACACTGGTCAAATCGGTGATGCGTATGTTGCAATTGACACAAATGTGCTGTGGATCTGGAATGGATCGCAGTGGATTAATAACGGCGTTATTGTTACGACAACTGGACCGATTGGGCCAACTGGAGTTACAGGGTCTACAGGCTGGACGGGACCCACAGGCTGGACCGGACCAACTGGATGGACGGGACCTACCGGCATAACTGGACCAACCGGATGTACAGGCCCTACGGGCTGGACAGGGCCTACTGGAGTTACTGGACCTACGGGGACAACTGGCGCTACAGGAGCAACTGGCGCTACAGGCCCTCGCGTTACTGGCGCGACAGGACCAACTGGGTCTACGGGCGCACAGGGCAGTCTTTATCCGACGACCTCAACAACATCGCTGACGATTGCGACGGGAACGCAGTCTTTGACTGTTGGCACGGGGCTTTCCTACACCACTGCGCAGCAGGTGTTGATCGCAAACGACTCGACCCATTACATGGTCGGCACGGTCACGTCTTATAATTCTGGCACTGGCGCGATGGTTGTGAATGTCACTTCCATTACGGGCACTGGCACGTTTACAAGCTGGACAGTGAATTTGAATGGAGCGCCCGGACCTGCAGGTGCAACTGGTCCCACAGGGGCTACAGGTGCAGCATCTAATGTGACCGGCCCTACCGGCGTCACGGGACCTACAGGTGCTACGGGATCGACAGGCGCAAGTCTTACTGGCCCGACGGGGGCCACAGGTGCAACCGGTGCCGCTTCGACGGTAACTGGTCCGACAGGTCCAACAGGTGCGACAGGTCCGGTTTCTAATGTCACAGGCCCAACGGGTGCTACTGGGGCTCAATCCACAGTTACAGGTCCAACAGGCCCGACAGGTGCAACTGGTCCAACTGGAGCCCAATCAACCGTAACCGGACCGACGGGGCCGAGTGTTACAGGACCTACTGGATCAACCGGGGCGACGGGAGCTTCTGTTACTGGTCCTACTGGAGCCACTGGAGCTACAGGGGCACAATCAACAGTTACTGGCCCAACTGGTCCAACTGGTGCTACTGGTCCGTCAGTTACGGGTCCGACAGGTGCAGGTGGCCCGACAGGTCCGGGTGGAAGTGTTGCATATTGGGGCTCGTTCTTCGATACAACAAACCAAACAGCGGCTTCGACAACTGTAGCTTATGCGATTGGTCTTAATTCAACTGATCCCAATAGCAATCAAGTAAGTATTGTAAGCGGAAGTCAAGTAACTTTCGCGCAAGCTGGAGCTTACAATATCCAGTTCTCAATTCAGTTCACGAATAGTTCTAGTTCAATTTACAACACAAATGTTTGGTTCCGTAAAAATGGATCAGATATTGCTGACACTAACAGTCAATTTACCATTCCTTCTTCCCATGGCAGTGTGAATGGTGCGTTAATTGCTGCGGCAAATATTATCGTTGAGGTTACTGCTGGCCAATATATTCAAATGTATTGGCAAACAGAAAGCACATCTGTTTCTATTCAAACGATTGCGGTAGGAACGTCGCCAACAACTCCGCGTTCTCCGGGCGTTATTCTTACAGCTACACCTATAATTTCGACTAATATCGGCCCGACAGGCCCAACAGGACCAAGCGTAACTGGTCCTACGGGAGCGACAGGGGCTGCATCAACGGTTACAGGACCTACAGGCCCAACAGGCTCTACAGGAGCATCAGTCACAGGCCCTACCGGGGCAACCGGTCCAAGTGTTACAGGACCGACGGGGGCAACTGGAGCCGCTTCGACCGTCACAGGACCGACCGGACCTACAGGTGCAACAGGAGCGCAATCTACTGTCACAGGCCCCACAGGCCCTAGTGTAACTGGCCCCACAGGCCCTACAGGATCAACTGGAGCAAGTGTAACTGGAGCTACTGGTCCTACTGGTGCAAATGGAACAAGTGGAGCTACAGGACCTACCGGAGCTACTGGAGCTACTGGGCCTACGACATATCCTGCAGCTGGCATTGCGGTTTCAACTGGAACTGCATGGGGAACGTCTTTCACTAACTCGTCAAATCCTGTCAGCGTTTCTTATGGTGGCACTGGCCTCACCAGTTTAACAGCTGGGTATATACCGTATGGGACTGGGAGTTCTGCTTTTAGTTCATCGTCTAAGTTATATTTTGATGGAACTAATTTAGGTATTGGGACTAGTTCTCCAAATTCAGTGGGTGGATACACATTTCTCACCATAAGCAATGCTTCAGGCGGAGGTTATACCCAATATAATTATGCTGGATCTGCTTGTGGGTGGGTTGGGGCGGAAAGTAATGGGTTTTACATTTATGCGCGAGCTACTTCTCAACCCATAACATTATCAACACTAGCTGCTGCAAACGCTGTTACTGTTTCAAGCGGCGGGAGCTTGCTTGTCGGGACAACTGCAGTCAGAGCACTTCTTACAGTAAATGGCCCCGCATCATTTGCAGCACCAACAACCCAAACTTCAAACTACTCAATGGTTGATAGTGACAGTAGCCTTATTTTTAACGGCTCTGGTTCAATTACGCTGACATTGCAAGCAGCATCAAGCTATCCCGGTAGAATACTTCATGTAAAAACAATCGCCGCTCAGACAGTAGTTTCCGCATCATCAAATGTTGTCCCTAGAACAAGCTCAACGGCAGGAACGGCTATCCTTTCTGCAACGGCAGGCTCTTGGGCGATGCTTCAATCTGACGGAACTAACTGGGTAATTATGGCAGGAGCATAAGAAACAACAATGGCTAACACCTATTCGTGGGTAATCTCTCAGCTCGAATGTTACCCACAACACGAAAACGAAACTGATGTTGTGTTCACTGTGCATTGGCGTCGTCAAGCAACTGACGGCACACACAACGCTGATGTCTACGGCTCACAAACTATCGAGTTTAATCCAGCTGAACCATTCACGCCATACGCTCAACTAACGCAAGCTGAAGTTGAAGGTTGGCTAGAGGCTGCTATGGGTGCAGAGAAAGTAAGTGAGCTGAACACTGCTCTCGATAAACAAATTGCAGACCAAATTAACCCGCCTGTGCTGCGTATGCCTATTCCTTGGAACACTGTAGCAACGCCAGTTGATTGAATAGAAAGCATAACTTGAGGTGAATTGAAAATTTAATATGAGGAGAGGGAACTCATATGTTTATATCTGGAGCCGGACTACCAAAATTACTGCAACGATTTAATAAGCCTACGGGTATTGAAATTGGGCTAAGTGCTGGTCATACCACAAAACATTTGTTTGAAAATGTTGAAGGGCTGACACTTCACGGCATCGATCCTTATCCAGATTATGTGGATTGGAACGGGCACGAACTTACTTCAAATGCACAAGGCGGAACTTATAAGGAATTTCTGCAGAATACTGCAGATTTTCAAAAGAAAATCACACATCACAGAATGTTTTCAGATGAAGCTGCGGGCAAAATCGAAGATGCCTCTTGTGATTTTATTTTTATCGATGGGCTGCACACTTACGAACAAGTTCTAAAGGACTGCCAAAACTTTTACCCAAAAATTAAAGATGGGGGCCTTTTTGCTGGTCACGATTACAACGTGATTGAAGGGGTGAATAGAGCGGTTAATGAATTTGCGTCGTCAGTCGGTGCGACGATCCTACAAACTAACAATGACGTTTGGTATTGGTTCAAGCCAAAGGCTGTGCCGATTGTGGTCTGCACAGTGAATGGTAAGTGTGTGCCAGTGCTGAAAGCAAGTGTTGATCGCTATGTCCCGGACACAAAACTAATTGTGTTTGAGGGCGAAAAATCGACTTTCGGGCAAGCCTATAATGCTGCGCTTCAAAAAGTTTTCGAAGAATATGATGAAGTGATTGTTGCGAATGATGATATTGTTTTAACTCCGTGGTCTTATAAAAATCTCCTTGAAGATGTGGAAGTTCAGCGCACAGAGCATGGCCGAAAGGTTGGATTTGTGGCGGCACATTCGGACTCCGCAGCGCATAGACAGAACGTGCGGTATCAAAATGGTGCCCACAACACTTTAAGCCCGTATTATAATAAGTGGGATTGGGAGTTGCAGGCGAGGGAGTCAGATATTGTGGCTCCGTTGTTTGCTTGGCTGCATAAAGACGCTTTTCAAGAAGCCCAGTTTCCGCCTCTAAATTGGTATTCAGATGATGTGATTTGTCTGGATATGGGTAAAAAGGGCTTTAAGCATTTTATTTCAAAGTCCTATATTCACCATGTGGGCTCGCAGACGGTCGGGCAGGAGTTCGCCACACTAAATGGAGAGGCTGTCGGGTGGTTGAGGGCAAATCGCCCAGATTACGCTGAAAGATGGTTTGGGCCGGAACATCCGGCTGAGCCCCTGCCTAAAAAGAAACCCAAAATCTGCGTGTATGCGATTAGTAAGAATGAAGAACAATTTGTCCAAAGGTTCTGCGAAAGTGCGCGAGATGCGGATTTAGTGCTGATCGCAGATACCGGAAGCACAGATGAAACGGTTGAAACTGCATGGGATTGTGGTGCAGATGTGCATGAGATTTGTATCACCCCATGGCGCTTTGACCATGCAAGAGATGCGGCGTTGGCGCTTGTTCCGAAGGATGTGGACATTTGTGTAAGTCTGGATCTGGATGAGGTTTTAGAGCCCGGATGGCGAGAGGAAATTGAGAGAGTTTGGGAGCCAAACACCACGCGCTTGCGATATATGTATGATTGGGGCGGAGGGCATCAATTCCTTTATGAAAAGATCCATGCTCGCCATGGCTACCATTGGCACCACCCGTGCCATGAATACCCTATGCCGGATGCGAGAGTGCCGGAGGTCTGGGCGCACACGGACAAACTTCTTGTCTCCCATCATGCAGATCCGCACAAATCTCGCGGGCAGTATTTGGACCTCTTGGCGCTTTCGGTTAAGGAAGACCCCCATTGCACAAGAAATGCGTTTTACTATGCCCGTGAACTGCACTTTCATGGCCGACACGACGAAAGCATTACCGAGTGCAATCGGTATTTAGCCCTTCCGAATTCCGTTTGGCACCATGAACGCTGCTATGCTTTCCGGGTGATGGCAAAATGTTATGAAGCGAAAGGGCAAATTGTCGAGGCCGAAGGTTATTTCCATCGGGCATGTGCAGAAGCTCCGACAACCCGTGAGCCTTGGGTGGAATTGGCGAACATGTTCTATCGGCAGGGACGCTGGGCAGATTGTTATGCGGCGGCGCTTCGAGCCTTGGCGATTACATATCGGGAGCCTGTTTACACTTGTGATCCGGTTTGCTGGGGGGCGCTTCCGCATGATTTGGCAAGTATTGCAGCCTTTAACATGGGTCTAAATGCAGAAGCTGTGAAGCATGTTAAAAATGCCATTGCCCTTGCGCCAGAAGACGGGCGGTTGCAAGGGAACCTTAAAGCGATGGAAGCAGCTTGACAGGTGCAAAATGGAAACTGTTGTGATAGGGTTTTGACGTTTAGAGGATTGTTTACATGACGACACCAGATCCATTTGCCCCCGGTTATCGCCTGACGGACGGAAATCAGTTGAATGACCGAATGGCTAACCCTCAGTGGTCAGTATCTGATCCTGTTTCCGCGACTGTTGGGGGAACCTTAAATACTTCAACAAAAATAACTTTTGCGGTTACGAATGTTGCTACCGTTGCGGCAGCTGGTGCGGGATTGACACTTCCACAAGCACTTCCGGGTAAAATTTTTATTGTTGTAAACAATGGCGTGAATGACGCACGAATTTTTGCTGATGGCGGTTCAACTATAAATGGTATTGCTGGAGTTGTAGGCGCTCTTTTACCTAAAAATATAGCTGGATTATTTACAGCGGTTGCGACAAATCAATGGCAACTTTTGAACCTTTCTCCCGGAGCATTTATTAACAATGTTCCTCCGGGAGATGTGCTTGGTCAACCAATAACTGGAACTACAGGTCCAGCGCAATTTATTCCAATGAGTAATATTACTGCAACTGCTACTGGATCTACAACTGCACGATCTTTAGCAAATAGATTTGCTGATGCCTATAATGTTAAAGATTATGGTGCGAAGGGTGATGGTGTAACGGATGATTTAGCGGCAATCCAAGCATGTGTTTTTGCAACTCCCGTTGGAGGAACTATATATTTTCCTTCGGGAACATATTTAATTTCAAATTATATATATTGTAATGTAAGTCGGAATTTTATTGGAGAAGATCCTCTTACTTGTGTGATACAAGCAAAATCTGGATCAACATTTACCGGAGAAATGATCCATTATGATTTTGGCGCTGGAGGTTTTATTGAAAATTTAGGATTTGATCCCGGTCCAGCCTCTGTTTTTCCTTACTCTATTATTGGATTTGCTGATCAGCCAAGAAATACAGTAAGAAATTGCAGGCTTTTGAATAATAGATATATAGCGATTGCATTAGGATCTGGCAGTTATGGTGTAGTAGAAGATTGCTATATACAGGGCACTCCTATTCAAACATTAAATCAAGCTATTAATGTTACTGCCGGAGATAATTGCATTATTCATAATAATGAAATCAGCGGCGCTGGTATGAACTTAAATGGAGGCAAACATATTATAACTAATAATCATATTTATAGTTATAAATATGGAGGTGGTATTGTTCTGCAAAATGTTCCAGAATCGGTGGGGCATGTTATTGCTAATAATGTTATTCATTCTGATTATACTACAATGGATAGTGATTTCACTGTGCAAAGTGGCATGGAATTATATTGCAGAAATTCTATTATATCCAACAATGTTGTTTATAACTGTGCAGACACTGGTATTCAAATATGCGGTCAAAATTGTATTGTTATAAGCAATGAATGTTACGACAACAATCAGTATGTTAATGTAAATCCCGTATGGAACTCTCCTGCAATTACTATTAGGTCAATTGATGCAACTTATAATGCTGGCAGCAGTATCATTTCAAATAACTGCTGTTTTAATACTAACGCTACATTTGGAACACAAAAATACGGTATAGCCGACGCGGGTGCCGGAATATTTTCTAATGCAATATTCGTTTCTAATAACAATCTTGATGGCAATGCTCTTGGGCCAGTTAGCTTCACTTCAAATTTAATCAATTATACAGGAATGACTTTTTATGGAACTACAACTGGGCCAATTTCAGTAGCAGCAAATTCATCCATTACATTCAGTTTTTCTGTTCGCAGCGCAACAATTGGCGATCTTGTAAGCATATCTTATTCAGGAAATCAATCTGGGATTATTTTTAATGGGTATGTTAGTGCAACAGATATTGTAACAGTTGTCGCCACAAACACCACAGGCTCAACTGTAAATTTACCGAGCGGAACGTATTTAGCTCAGTGTCAGAAAAATATCATTTCTCCAAGTCCGTAAAATGGAAAGGGTATGATGATGTGGCCGTTACAATCTCAATGTGACACGTTTTACGGAAACCCAAGAGGGCGAAACGGACGAGCTTCGGCTGCATGGGAAAAGGCGAACTTAGTCAAAGTTCCTGTTCCTTTTAAGATGCAGTTTTTAGGCCGACCTGTCACGGCTGTAAGCATGAACAAAAAGTGTGCCGATAGCTTGGGTCGGGTTTTCAAGGCGATCTGGGATGCTTCCGGTCATGACCAGAAAATGATCGATATTTGGGGCGTATCGGTGTTTTCTGGTTCATATTATTACCGTGTGATGCGAGGCGGATCGGCGCTATCAATGCACTCTTACGGCGCAGCGATTGATCTGGACGCGCCACGAAATGGTTTCCACGACCAAGATCCGCACTTCGCACATGTCCCGCAAGTTGTGAAGGCTTTCAAAGATGAAGGCTGGGTTTGGGGCGGCGATTGGGCGGGAAGATCAAAGGACGGAATGCACTTTCAAGCTGCGAGGGTGTCATGACACGAGACACTTGGCAAAGTCTAATGGCAACACTGTTTTTTATCCTTGCATTGTGTGCCATATCTTCACTTTTAACGAGTTGCTCGGTCGAAAAGGCAGCGTTCGACTGCGTGACACATCCAAAAGACTGCAATTAGGAGTTCAAAATGAACGCGATTATTCAGAACTACTTCGTAAATAACTGGCGTACGACGGCGTCTGGTGTGTTGCTGGCGATCCTTGTTGGATTGCATTACGCTGGGATCAATATTCCCGGTCTTGCGATCCCTTCAGACTCCGGTTCCCAGATCGCCATGATCCTTTCAGCGCTGGGTTTGATTGCTGCTAAAGACGGTAGCACGACGGGCGTGGCGAAATGAGCATCACCACAATCATAGGACTGCTTTCGGGCATTGTCTCTGCGATTGTGAGTTTTATGAATTGGCTGCACGAACAACAACTTGTGCAGTCAGGGGTCGCACAGCAGCAATTGGATGATTTGAAAGGGCAAATCCATGATGTTCAAATTGCGATTGCTGCGAGGGAGGCTGTTCGGGCTGATGTTGCCGCTCGCCCTGACAGCCTGCCAGTCAACGACCCCTTTAGACGTGACTAATACCGCGACTTTTTGTCAGGCCGCGAGAGCTATTTACTATTCAAAACATGATACTGCGCCTACAATTGCGCAGATTAGGGAACACAATGCGGTCGGCGTGGCCTTGAAATGCGGATGGATAAAATGACACACCATGACTCTTTGCATGAATTTTTGAACATCCTCTTTTCAACACCAAGCGAAAAAGCAGGGGCGTTAGTGGCGGCAAGCATGATTTCTTCACCTCTGTGGTTACAGTCTATTCAACCGGTGTCGGATGTGGCAGCGGTTTTCGCTCCAATTCTCGGCTGCACATACCTGTCCATGCAGATCGGGTTTAAGGTTTGGGACAGGTTTATTAAAAGGGGATTGTGATGGAAAAAATGTCAGGTGCAGGTGGTGCGGCTTATTTCAAATCTCAGCATGGTGGTGAAGGTTGCCATCGTATGAGCGATCATCATGACATGAAGAAACTCACGAAGTCTTCGGGCATGAATAAGGCTGAGATGAAGACGGTCAAAAGATCAGAAGCCAAAGAAATGGCGACGAAAGACAAGCAGCTTGCAGCTGACAAAAAAGAGTCTGCAATGTATGGCATGAAGACTTCTAAAAAGTTAGGTGGTAAGTAATGGCAAAAGCTCCAAAAAAGATGTCCATGAAAGAGTGGGAGAAATCCCCAATGGACAAAAAGATGGACAAGAAACTTGCCGCAAAAGGGATTAAGGAAGGCTCGAAAAAGGAGCAAGCCATGGACCGCGCAGCAATGAAAAAGTATGAGAAAAAGAAATAGTTAGCCCCATTTTGGATTGAATATAGAATGGACCTAACACCTACGACCTCACAGGCTAAAGTTGTTGAATGGCCGGAAAAGCTCCAATGCTTGTTCTGGCCAAAGGTCAATGATCTGCCTGTGAGGTATCGGGTGCTTTACGGCGGTCGAGGTGGCTCAAAGTCATGGGGTATGGCGAGGGCGCTTGTAGTGCTGGCCGCAAAGAAGGAACTTAGGATATTGTGCGCCCGTGAGTTGCAGAACTCCATTCGTGACTCCGTGCATAAAGTCCTTTCAGACCAAATCGAGTCCTTGGGCCTTTTGCCATATTACCAGATTGAACAAGCGAGGATTTTTTGTCCATCGACAGGGAGCGAGTTTTCTTTCGAAGGAATTCGCAACAATGTCACGAAGATTAAGTCATATGAAGGTGTGGACATATGCTGGGTTGAGGAGGCGAATAAGGTCACGAAAAACTCGTGGGAAGTCCTCATACCGACGATCCGTAAGGAGGGCTCTGAGATATGGGTTTCGTTTAACCCTGAGCTTGAGTCCGATGATACTTACCAGCGTTTTGTTCTATCTCCTCCTAAAAATGCGATAGTGCAGAAGATTTCTTGGCGAGATAACCCGTGGTTTCCGGGGGTTCTCAAACAAGAAATGCTGGATTTGAAATCCAAAGACCGCGATGCGTATCTGCATGTCTGGGAGGGGGAATGCAGAAAGACTTTGGAAGGGGCGGTTTATGCCGAAGAACTTCGAGATTGTGCGGAAGAAGGCCGGATCACGCATGTTCCACATCATGCTTCTTCTGCTGTCAATTTGTATTGGGACTTGGGTAGGAGTGACCATACAGCTATCATTTTTGAACAATATGTAGGAATGCAAAGACGGGTCGTGGATTATTACCAGAATAGATTAAAAGGCCTTGACCATTATATTCATGTGCTGCGCACACGCCGGTCGGGCACAGGAGAACTTTATGAATACGGGACGTGTTGGTTGCCCCACGATGCAAGAGCTAAAACGCTCGGATCAAAAAAGTCCATCGAAGAACAAATGCGAGACGCAGGGTTTAGGGTCAGAATTGTCCCGCGTCTTTCTAAATTCGACGGCATTGTCGCTGCAAGGAGCATATTCCCCACTTGCTGGTTTGATGCCGCAAGATGTGAAAAAGAACTTCTTCATGCTCTTCGCCATTATCACTATGAAGAAAACCCTGTGACAGAAGTTTTATCGTCAGAACCTGTGCATGACTGGTCATCACACGCAGCTGACGCTTTTCGGTATATGGCGATTGCCTCGCAAGGGGGCGAGACAACGAAACATCGGCATGTTACAAGTGCTTTGAAGAAACACGGTCTGATGGGCAAAGTGCAGCAATTTGGCGAAAGCCTTGGATGGTTGGGATAAAACATGTCAAATCCTACAAACGAAAACATCGAGAAGTTTCAGAAAATCTTCAAAAGAGCGCAAGATCGTTTTCGGCGTTGTGAGGATTGGGAGAGCTATGCAAGGCGCATGTTTTTGGATGATTTGAAGTTTGCTAATGCTGACGCAGACAACAAATACCAATGGCCGACAAGGATGTGGAACGATAGGCAAAGGGACGAGCGCCCCGCGCTTACGATTAATAAAACCCGTCAGCACAACTTGAACATCATTAATGATGCCAAGATGAATAAGCCGGGGATTAAGTATAGAGCTGCGGGAAATGGTGCGACCGCAGAGGCTGCAAGAATTTGGGACGGAATAGCAAGGCATATTGAGTATCAGTCAAACGCCCCGGCGCATTATGATGTTGCGACCACTTTTCAAGTGCAAGCGGGGCTTGGATTTTTGCGTGTGATTACAGACTATGTGTCTGAAGATAGTTTCGACCAAGACATTTACATCACGTCAATTCCAGATCCGATGACGGTCTACATCGACCCGGATGCAAGGGCTCCGGCAAAAGAAGACATGCGCTTCGCGTTTATCTTTGAAGACATGCCGAAGGATGTTTTTGAGAAGAAATATCCGCAGTATGTGAAATACATGGGGACGGAAGGTCTTGTTGGTGACAGGGGCTGGCGAGATGATGACCATGTGAGGGTCGCGGAATATTTTGAAGCCGAAGATGTTGAAGATGAATTGCTGATGTTTGACGGCCCGGACGGACAACCGGCTACAATTCTTGCGTCAGATTTGCGCAAGGTTGATCCAAAAAGCGCAGTTTTTACTGACCCAATGACACGCAAACGCATCGTTCAAAAGCGAGTCATCCATTACCATTTCATCATCGGCACACATATTGTTGAGTCTGAGGAAAAAGAGTGGATTGGAAAGACCATCCCGATCATTCCAGTGGTTGGGGAAGAAATCATCATTGAAGGAAGAATGGATCGTAAAGGCCACACACGGGCCATGAAAGATCCACAGCGGATGTATAACTACTGGGCCTCGAGTGCGGTGGAATATGGTGCCTTGCAGTCAAAGACTCCTTGGATTGTTGGGGTCGAAACGGTCGAGGGCTTTGAAGAATATTGGGCTACAGCGAATAGGCAGAACCATGCTTATTTGCCGTATAAATCTGTTGGTGATGATGGCAAACCTTTGCCTCCTCCCGCAAGAGTTGAGCCCCCCGTTCCTTCGCCTGTTGCCTTGAAGGGAATGGAAGTCGCTGCAATGGAAATGCAGATGGTTTCCGGGCAATACGAAAATCAGATGGGGCAACAAGGGAATGAACGAACTGGAAAGGCGATTGCTGAACGTCAGCGTCAAGGTGATCGTGCTACTTACCATTTCATTGATAACCTTGCGATTGCGATCCGGCAGGTGGGCAAGATCATTCTGGATCTGGTGCCGAAACTTTACGACACGAATAGAATTGTGATGATCTTGGCTGAAAACGGGGAAAGTTTAGAGGTCAAGCTCGATCCACAACTCAAACAAGCTCACATGCTTGAACTTAATGAGAACAATGAGGTTATTACTCGCCTTTTGAACCCGGCGATTGGGCAGTATGAAGTGCAGGCAGATGTCGGGCCGGGATATGCGACACGCCGTGAGGAGGCATTTAACGCTCTAACCCTCATCCTCACGCAGTCCCCAGCGCTCACCAATATCATTGGTGACATCATGTTTAGAGCTGGCGACTTCCCGATGGCAGAGGAAGCAGCCGAGAGACTGAAGCGCATGGTCCCGCCGCAGGCGCTTGGTCAGGGTCCGACGCAAAACGAGCAAATGCTTGGAATGCAAGTGCAGCAATTGCAGGATGCGCTCAAGGCCACGATGGACGAGTTGGCGAAGGAAAAAGGCAAGACGCAAGCACGTCTCGAAAAGCGCGAAGTCGATGTCTACGACGCGATCACAAAACGTATCGATGTGGTTGGCAAGCAAGGGCTTTCTGCGCTACAATTGGCAAAATTGCAAGACGATGTTGTTCGGGAAAGCGAAGACGTTCCGATCAGCGATACATACGAAGGTCACAAGGAGCAAGGGTCAACTCCGGGGGCGGAATACGGGGCAGAACGCGATCAACAAATGCTCGCTCCCCTTGAGGATCATGAAATGCCGGAAGGGGCTTTTAGAGGCCCGGATGGTCACGCTTACGGCCCGCACCCGGAAATGCCCGGAGTAATGGCGCGGATTACACGGAGAGGTTAAATGGCTTTTAAGCGCACGAAAAAGATGCTGCACCGTTTTCGACAACGTGTTCCAGCAGTTGTGCGTTTGGAAAAGCTCAAAGAAATCAAGAAAGAACATTTGATTGTGCTTGTTCTTTCGTGCATTGTTACAATTGTGGTTTAAGGGGATTTGAGATGGCGAAGCGCACTTCACAAGAGGAAGCCTTTTTAGCTGGGCAAGAAAATCCTTATCTTGGCGACATCGACCCGTTACAGCGGATCTATGGCACGTTGGGCGCTATTGGCGAGGAATTGAGCGGGAGTGATATGGGCACTCCTGTCGGCACAAAGTTCAAGGCAAAACAAGCGCAAACAAAGGCTGAAATCAAACGCCTTCAAGAACTCCGCGCAAAACATCCAGAAGAATTTGGTCGTGGTCAAGCCGCAGCACAAGAACAAGAAGATCCTTACATGTTGGGTCTTGGTCTTGGGACGGCTGGAGGCATGGCCCCTTACGGACGAACTGCAATGTCTCCGCTTTCACAGCCCCGTGGGGCAATGGAAATGCTCGGGGGCGAGATGCCGGAAGGGATTTTTAGAAGTCCAGAATTAGGTTTTACGCCAAGGGCGCCAAGAGGCCGTGGTCCTGGGCCGGAAGGTCCAACCATTAATGCTGGTTTTGACGTGCCAAGAGGCATGAATAGGTTTGAGGCGAACCAATATTATTTCACTCACGGTATTCCGGGCGAAGATATTTACCGTCGGTCAAATTATGGTGGGGAATTAGGCTTTACACCAAGAGGTCGCGCTCCATCACCTCCGGGTGGGCCGATTGAAATGGGCGCTCCTTATTGGCCAAATGCTGTGCCGAGGGACATGAATAGATTTCAGTCCAACACATATGGCATGACATATGGTCGGCCCGGAAATGAAATGTATCGGTATTCCAATATGGACTTTGTGCCAGAAGGTATTCCGGGCGAACCGCCTCGTTTCGGCACGTTAGCGCCCAGAGGCTCGACGATGCCTGTTATGACGCAAACAGAAACTGCTGGAATTCCGCCCGGAGGGCTTCCCGCTCGCCAAGGTGGGCAAGTGCCTTCCTACCGCTATGTTGGGTCTGAGGCAGACCGTTATCCTCGGGGCGAATATCAAGCACCAAATGGAGCGTATGGCGAGTTTCGTGATGTGACTGGGAATGTGCTTTCCGGCCCACAACAAGGAACTGCGATGGTTCCTTACGGGGAGGCCGCAAATGCGCTACGTGCCGGTGGAATTCCTTTTGGTAAAATTGCGGCAGGTGCTGCGGGTGTGGGTCTGCCCTTTATGGCGGCTTATTACGGACGCGACGGTGGCGTTTCTACTCCTATGGATGCTGGTCGGGCTATGGCTGTTCCAACGGCAAGAGGAACGCAACAACTTCCGCCGATAGATGTTTACGGTCGCTCGCAACAACGTCCTGTAGGATCAGCGATGGCTGAGTCAATGGGCGGGGCAGCGGGACAAAAGGCTAAAGGTGGGAAGGGTGGTAAGACCGCGCCTATGCCAGCCAAACGTCCCGCAGAGGTTGCTCCGGCAGATGAATGGGAAGGCAACTTAAACTACAAAATCACTCAAATGTTCGACAAATTGTTTGGGCAGGACGAAGCGGAACGCGGTCGCAGAACGCAGCAATATTACGAGCAATACGGGCGGTAAGATGGACCAGTTCAGCCTTGAGTTTATGCCGTCAATCGGAGATCCAGAGGTGAATGCTCTGTATCAAACGCAGACGCCGGAAGAAAGCATGTTGAATGTTTTATATCCGGTAAATTTGCGTCAGTTGGTGGCATCAACTCTTGGTCAAAACTACGACATCACAAACCAAAGATTTACACCCGAAGACTTGGCGTATATGCGCCATGGTTATGAAATGCAGAAAAAGGAATACCAAGAGCATCCGTTGTCCGGGCAATCGTTTGAAGACTATCGACAACAAAATGCTTTGCGCCCGCCAAACCAAGAGTGGCCAGCTTGGTATGAAATGCCGCAATTTATCTGGAAATCATACACAGATCCGCAAACACGCCTCGCGCCGTTTATGCAGGGTGCGTATTATGACTATATGCCGGAGGGGGTTCGGCTGAGAAATGAATATGTTTATAGCGGAAATGATGATGTATCTCGAGACGTAAATGTGTTATTGCCGTATTAAGGAGCCAAAATGAGAGAGCCGCTTGTAAAACTCCCCGGTAAAGGGGCACACGCGCATAAGATGGTTGCGGAAACTGCTAAGAAAATGGCAGAGGAAGTCTACGAAAGTTGGGCCTCACGCAGCAATCAATTTTACGAAGAACATCGGGATCTTAAAACCTACGTGTCGTCTTGTTGGCCTCTTTATCTGGATGCCGCAAGAGCTACACTTGCACAATTATTAACTACAAACATGGATGATGTGTTAAAAGATGAAATCCATGATGCGTTGGTCAAGGATGCGACGTTACGTCGAGGGCGTGAGGGCGTCTTACAGATGAAGAAAGGTAAAGGAGCCTAACATGAAAACATTTTACAATACGATAAACCGTCAGGCCGAGGGCGAGGCGGGGGCTGCACCTGTCGAAGCACCGGCTACGCCCCCAGTTGAAGCGCCTGTTGAGGCACCAGTTGCCGAGGCACCTGCAGAAGCTCCAGTCACACTTGAGACTGAGAACAAACCACCGCAGGGATTGCTGGATCGTATTGGCCAACTGACCCGTCAAAAGCGTGAGCTTGAAGAACGTCTCGCGTCAATGGAGGCTCCACAGCAGCAGTATTATGAGGCCCAGCAAGCGCCCGCTGGAAATGTGGACCCCCGCCAAGTCCAGATGGAGATTTACCGTCAGGCGCAAGAACTGGCGAAACAAAACGAGTGGAAGACCACGACTGATAAAATCTGGAATGAAGGGCTGGCTAAATATGGCGATTGGGCTCCGCAGCTTAACAACATGGCTCAGATCCTTGGTGGCATTCCGACTTCCCTCACGGAAGCAGCGATTGAAACCGGAAATCCACACGAAGTCCTCTACCATCTGGCTAAAAATCCTGACGAAGCTGCCCGAATTGCACTCTTGCCAACCGCCAGACAGGCTGTGGCAGTTGCTAAACTCGCATCAGCCGTCACAGCGCCGAAAAGAGTGACATCGGCTCCACCCCCGATTTCTCCGAAGGTTCAAGGGATTGGAAGTGCCCCGGCGACACTTGACGACCCGAACATTTCAATGGAAGAATGGGCAAGACTTCGCAATGAGCAAGCTATGGCTCGTCGCAAAAGGTAGGCGAGGACACCTTCAACGTCCTCCCCTTGCTGATCGCAGGGTAAGCGATCTGGGTTGCCTGTCAAGAGACGGTCGCAGGCTCCGTCAGATGAACAAAGGACTCCCTTTGTATTTTGACAATACCACTGCGCCGTGAGCGCGTAACCCAGAGGACTTAGAGATGTCAAATACAATTTTAACAATCAACATGATTACCCGTGAGGCCGTGCGCCTCTGGGTAAACACCAACTCTTTCCTGCAGCACATCGATACGCAGTATGACGATCAGTTTGCTGTGACCGGCGCGAAAATCGGTCAGAGCCTGCGCATCCGTCTGCCTAACGATTACACGGTCCGAACCGGCCCTGTAGCGCAGATCCAAGATACGGCGGAAACCAGCACCACGCTGACCCTCGCCACCCAAAAAGGCGTTGACGTTTCGTTTAACAGCGTTGAACGCACGATGAGCTTGGACGACTATTCCAAGCGAATTCTTGCGCCAGCTGTAAACAACCTCGTCGGCGCTGTCGCTGCAGACGTGATGTCTGGTGTTGAAGGCGGCGTTTCCAACCTTGTTGGTAACTTTGACGCTGCTGGCAACTTGCTCCGTCCGACGCTGGAAACATTCTTGAATGCGAAAGCACTCTTGAGCTTACGTTCGGCTCCTACCGACTCCCGTAAGTTCATCCTTGATCCTGTCACCATGGCTCGCACGGTCCAGAACCTTTCTGGCCTGTTGAACCCAGCGACAGAGATTTCTGAGCAGTATCGCAAGGGTGAAGTTTATAACGCGATTGGCTTCGACTGGTTCGAAGACCAGACGGTTATCAAACACACGACTGGTGCATACACTGGCACGTTGACGGTTTCTGGTGCAAACCAGACCGGCACGACGATCACGACAAACGCTCTTGGTGGCCCGCTTGCACAAGGCGACATCATCACGTTTGCTGGCGTGAACGCAGTCAACCGTATCACCAAAGTGTCAATCGGTCAGTTGCAGCAGTTCGTTGTAACGGCGGCAGCTGCCACGGGTGCAACGTCAATCAGCATCTACCCAGCGATTGTTCCACCACAAGGCGGTTCAAACGTGCAGTATCAGACAGTTGATAGCAGCCCTGCAAACGGCGCAGCGATCATCCCACTGACGCTTGCTTCCAGCGTTTACCGCAAGAACCTTGCATTCATTCCAGATGCAGTCACGATGGCAACAGCCGATCTTGAACTGCCAAAGAACATGCAGGAAACGGCAAGAGAACGTATGGACGGGGTTTCGATGCGTATGGTGACAGGTTTTGACATTAAGTCAGACCAGTTCATCACCCGTCTGGACGTGCTTTACGGTTACGTTTGGGTTCGTCCTGAGTGGGCCGTTGTTGTCGCAGACATCATCTAATCACTAAAAGGGGGGCATTGTGCCCCCCTATTTCCCGTAAGGAGCAAGTAAATGGCTAAAGTTCGGCAATATCTTGGTGTATATGAAAGTATGGATTTTCCAGAATATAAATTTCAAGAATATCCGAAGGTTGTCGGGTATAAGGATGAGAAGAAAGAATTCCCAATTGTTGTTGGGGATGCGAAAGAAGAAGTGGAATTTATCACCACTGGTGAGCCTGGGTCATTCAAGACCCGCGAAGATGAATTGCAGGCTGAGTTGGATCGTAAGAAAGTAGAACTTGAACTTGCCCGGACGCAGCTTGCTGAAATAAAGGCACAGAAAGAACTGGCGGAAACTGCAAAGCCTAAACCTTCTTCTGGGAATTCTGTGCCCTCTAACAAACCAGCCCTTAACGTCAAGGACATCTAAATGACCACGGCGCTCGACATTATCACGTTAGCTTACAAAGACGCTGGTGTGTTGGGCGTTGGTCAGACCCTTTTGTCTGAAGACGTAAATGACGCGCTTATTCGTTTAAATATGATGATCGCCCAGTGGCGTGTTAAACGCTGGATGATCTGGCATTTGATTGACAAAAGCGTGGTGTCAACGGGCGCGATTAAATACAGTGTCGGCCCGGGCGGGGATATTGATGTTCCCGTCCGGCCTGACAAACTGGAAAGCGCTTATTTTCGAATGCTGCCGAATGCGAACGGCACACAAGCGGTAGATTATCCGCTGCAATTGCTTTTCTCCCGTGAGGATTATGCGCGAATTACGCTCAAACAATTGGTGTCGTTTTCTCAGTGCATTTTCTACGACTCCGATTGGCCGATGGGTTATATTTATCCTTGGCCTCTCCCGCAAGCAAATCTCTACGAAGTTCATATACTTCTCAAAGAAACACTGGCAGAATTTACAGACCTGACAACGGTTTTCAATTTCCCTCCCGAATACCTCGCGGCCTTACACTACAATCTTGTAGTTCGAACTCGCGCTGCGTATAGGCTTCCGCCAGATCCAACTTATGAAGGTTTGGCGAAAGACTCGATGGAGACAGTGCGCTCCGCAAACGCACAAATTCCTTCTCTTGTGATGCCGGATAATCTGGTCCGTCCGAGTGTCTACAACATTTACAGCGACCAAACGAGGTAAATCAAATGGCTATACCTGATCGTCTCCCAAACGGTTATGCGCTTCAAGATGGATCAATTCTTGAAGGCTTGCTTGCTACTCCACAGTGGCAGACAAACTACGGCATTACCGCGCTCGGCACGACCCGTGCATCAACAACTCCAGTTCTTTCCCTTGGTTCTAATGTTGTGGCGGTTTCGACCGGCTCTAACTATGGTGTGGTTTTGCCATCTGCTGTGGCTGGTAGCGTTGTGTATTTTTACAATGCTGATGCTGCCGATGCTGTGACCGTGTTTGGCAATGCGTCCGACACGATCAATGGCACGGCTGGTGCAACGGGCGTTTCGTATGCTGCAGGAAAACGTGTGCTTTTCATTGCTGTTACGAATAATGTTTGGATTGCTAACGTAATGTCTGCTACGTAATAGGTGTAGGAACGTGCCGCAGATCCAGCTTGTTCAAGGTGCTTATGAAGCGCGCTCGGTTATCGCAAATGCCCAGCGCTGCATAAACTTATACCCTGAGCAAAATACGAAGGATGCTGAAGTTCCTTACACCCATTACTGCACTCCGGGGCTGACGCTTCTCGCGCAAGGAATTGTGGCCGAGGTGCGTCAGCTTTACACAGCATCTAACGGGCTTTTGTTTGCGATCATCGGGAACATTGTTTACTACGTCCCAGATAACTTTGTGTTGCAAAATTTAGGTGCAATCGCAACACAATCTGGATTAGTAAGTATGTATGATAATAAGTTTACGCTTATTATCTTAGATGGCTCAACAAATGGCTGGAGCGTGGATTTAACCACTCTCGCCTTCAACACCTTTGCTCCGACAAATTTTGTCGGCGGAAATCAAGTTCGTTATATCGATACGTTTTTAGTATCCAGCACTCAAAACGCAAATATTCAATCCAGTGACTCTGCGGATACAACCTATACCGCTTTAGCTGTCGCCACAATGTCTGGAGATGCTGATAAACTTCAGATTATTGATGTCGTGCATAAAGAAATGTGGAGTTTTGGTAAGCGCACAACTGAAGTTTGGAGCAATGTTGGGGCTTATCCGTTTCCATTCCAGCCAATCCCCGGCGTTTTCTTGCAGCATGGGATCGCGGCTTTACGTTCGCTAGCGAAATGGGGCCTCAACATTTTCTGGCTTTCAGAAGATAACAATGGTCAAGCCTTAATCATGCAAGGCACGGCTTATAAGGCTGATATTATTTCCACTCCGGCGATTGCAGATGCAATTGGAAAGTATGACAAGATTTCAGATGCGGTTGGATTCTGCTATCAACAAGGCTCCCATATTTTCTATATGTTGAGTTTTCCGTCAGCGAATGCGACTTGGTGCTATGATCTTTCTACCCAGCTTTGGCATGAACGGGGATATTTAGATAACAATGGTAATTTAGTCCGACACAGAGCAAATTGCGTTGCTCATGCTTACAACCGCACAATTGTCGGAGATTGGCAAAACGGAAAACTATACTCTTTTGACTTGCAAAACTACACAGATAACGGCGATCCAATTTTACGTTTACGCTCCTTTCCGCATATTGTCATGGATGGAGATCGTGTAAGTTATTCAAGTTTTATGGCAGATATTGAAGTTGGAACTGATCTTGATCCAAAAGCTGACTCACAAGTTACCCTTCGTTGGAGTAATGATCGTGGCGTTAGTTTTGGAAACGGACTTCAGCAATCCCTCGGTAAAACTGGTGAATACCGTGCGGTGCCGTCTTGGAATAGACTGGGTTTTGCGAGAGATCGGGTGTTTGAACTTTCTTGGACTGCACCTGCCGCAACAGCATTGAACGGGGCATGGATTCAAACTGAAAAGATGGAGACATGACATGCAAAAAGTAGTCGTGCCGACATCTCAAAAGGGGATTGTGGAGGAAAATGGTTTTCCTTCACGGCAATTACAGATTTTGTTAAGCGCCTTGGCTGCAAATAGCGTTCCGACCACGACAAATTCGTCTACTGGAGCTATAATGGGTGCGGTGATTTTGTTGCAAAATGAGGCTGTTATTCCTAACAATTGGACATCAATCGGAACAACAGTCATTGGTGGGAAAACTTATAAACTGATAACTCAGGTTTAGGAGATTAATATGGACCCCGTAAATATAGCCATGATGGGCGGCGGATTGCTGGCGGGAAATCTCCTAAAAGGATTTGGGGGACAGCAAGCGTCCAATATTCAAGCTGGTGGTGCGCAAAATGCCGCACTTTGGCAGGCCCTTGCCGCAGGCCAAGCTCAACAAAATTACGCCCAGTATTTTAATCAAGCAAAAGCGGCCTTGAACCCTTACGTTCAAGCTGGCCAAACTTCCATGAACACCCTGCAAAGTTATTTGACAGGGAATGCTGCAAAAACTGCAGGTATCGGCGGGGGCGGCGATACGCTTATGTCTACCTTTCAGCCTACTCAAGCCCAGCTGGAACAAACTCCGGGCTATCAATGGGCGAAACAGCAAACCCTTGGTGCCATGACAAATTCTGGAGCAGCACAGGGCCTCGGCACATCTGGAAATCTTGTGCAGCAAATCGGCCAAACTGCAACAGGTCTTGCTTCCCAAACATTCCAGCAACAAGTCCAAAACTATATGAACCAAAACCTTCAAGCCTATAACATGCTATTCCAGCCTTCACAGCTGGGCGCGCAGGCGGCAGGGCAGTTGGGGCAAGCGGCTTTACAAACTGGCCAGTTGACTGGAAATGCGATGATGGGTGCAGGCACGGCACTTGGTCAAGGTGTGATGGGCGCAGCAAATGCACAGGCCCAAGGAACAAATGCGCTTTATGGTGGGATTGCATCTGGCCTAAGTTCTACCGCATCTCTCCCAATAATGGCGCAGATGTATGGCCAAAATGCCGGGACAGGTGCGGGCGCGAACAATTATAGTAGCGCAGCATTTGGATTACCTGCGGCAATCTTTGGAGCAGCTGGTTACAAAGGGCCGTTGGAGTTTGGAAATGCACTTTCTGGTAGCAGCGGAATGGGTTATGGGCCTCAGATGACCGCAAGCGGCTCTGTTTACTAAAGGGACTTTAAGATGGCTGGCGAAATTCCATACCCACAAGCTCCAGAAGGCCCAAGGTTTACAGAAAGTAATCCTTTGGAAATGATGTCGCAGATGCAAGGCATTGCTTTGCGGAATGCTGAAACTCGCCGTGCAGAACAAGCGGCAGCTATTCAACAACAACAATTTGTTGCAAAGCAGGCGCTCGGCCAGTTAATGCAGCATCATGTGGACCCAGAAACTGGCGATCTTAACAACGAAGATTTTCTCATCCACGCATCAACTGTTCCAGAAATCCGCCCAATCATGGGCGAGATTATGACACTCATGCTGAACAACAAGCATATAGAAGAACAAATTCTTGGACAGCAATTAGCAAATGCTGAGAAAAAGTTAGATACAAATGCTGGGATTTTTTCAGCAGTTTATGCTGAAAAAATGAGAAAAGGGTTGAAAGGTAAGGAGGCTGATAAACAAGCAGCAGCTGATGTTGTAGCACAACAAATTGCAGCTGGCACGGTGGGTCGAGGTAATGAAGCAGCAAAGACTCTCTTGCATTACAATCAAGCGATTGACGGCGGGCAGAAGTTTGATGACATGGCCCGCACTTACGCACTTTCAGCACCAAAAGGAATTGAAGGGATTAGGGCAACTGGGACCACATTAGCCCAACTTACGGCTCCAGTTGAAACCTTTGACGACAACCCTGACTCTCCAACATACGGACAGAAAATAAAGGTTCCTGCCTACAAGGTTCAAGGTGCGCTGCCAGAAGGTGCTGCCGATCTTATGGGAGAACCAATGAATGCTGCGCAGGGCGGGTCGGCTCCTCCCGCTGCTGGCGTGGCTCGGCAGGGGCCTCAACCCTCTGGGGCTCCTGCCACCCAATACAAATACCTTCAAGAAGCTCCAGTTGCAGCACAGCGAGAAATTGCCTTCCAAAAAGGTGAAGGGGATTATGCAAAACTCGGACAAGAGATTGGTGAGGCTGCACAAAGTGCAACTGGAAGTCAGCAAGCCATCTCAGAAACAAGAAGTTTGTTGAAAGACATTGAAGGTCTTGGGCAGTCAGGCACAGGACCAACTGCTCCAATGCGAAAGTCGGCAACTAAACTATTGATAGATGCTCAAAATGCTATCGGAGGAGAAGCTGAAGACTCTCCTATGCGGAAATATGCAAGTAAGTTGCTAGAAAAAGCTGGCGAAGTCGTCACAGGATCAGATAATCCAAGAGAATGGGTCGGCGCTGCAGAAGCCTTTGAAAAATTAGCGGCAGTTTCGGCAATTGCTGGATTACGAACTGCAGTAGGCGCTTCCAATAAAATTGGGCAATTGGAGACTTTGAAGTTTATGGATATATTTCCGGGGTTAGCTTCTTCTCCCGGCGGTATTAAGCGCATGTTAGATTATGTAGAAAAGGTCAATACATCTGCTCTTGAGCGCCAAGAACATTTCAATCGTTGGAATAAAAAATACAGAACTGATCGTGAAAGAGGTTTTGTGGCGAATAAGTTCAATGAAGACTGGAATAATTATCTAAAAGAGTCGGGTAGGATAAAGTTTGAGGAGCCAGAATAATGTCAGCTCTCGACGACTACTGGAAAAAACACCATGAGGAAGGGGTGGACACTCCTTCAATACCAGCCCCTGCTCCTTCTGCATCTGCCCCCATGAGTGCCTTAGATGCTTATTGGGCTGAAAAGCATGAAGGGCGAGCGCCAGAGGGATCGACGGCCACAGAGCGCCAAGCCCAACAGGCAAGGGCGAAGGGCGAACCTCTTGGCAATGTCAATATTTCGTATTTAGGGGAATACGGTAGGCCAAAGGCCGCAGGGCATCTTAGCCCCGCTCAACAATACCAACACCTTTTGAGCATTGGGGCCTCTCCTAACGAGGCGCACTTACTAACTTCTGCCGCTGCTTCGGAAAGCGAATTAAATCCAGCTGCAAAGCACGACCAAAACACAGGCTATGGCTTGTATGGGCATAGATTAGAGCGCCTTGATGCGATGCGGAAGTTTGCTGGCGCGGAATATCCGTCATGGCAACAACAAAATGCTTTCGCCTTACAGGAGTTGCGCTCAAGGCCAGAATACAACCTTGTGCAAAATGCTAAAAACGCCCGTGATCTTGCAATTGCCCAGATGCACTTCGAACGGCCTGCAGGCTACAGTCCAGAAAATCCAACCGCTGGGCACAACTTCGCAGGGCGTCTTACAACCTTAAACCAATTCGCAGGGCTTCGCGGAGAGGATCGTATTCCCCGTGGTGAACTTGCGCCAGAATGGGGAGTTGGTCATTCCCTTGCGACCGGCGCGACGTTAGGTTTTGCTCCACAAATCCAAGCCGCTTTTGAGGCTGGTTATAATCCGTTTGTTGGCGGCAGACATGCCATGAACCAAGAGCGTTACCAACAACGTCTCGCGGAACTCCAAGAACAACGTCGCCTTTACAATTTAGAAAATCCACTTTCTGGCTATGGCGCGGAAGGTTTGGGCTCTGTTGCCACAACAACGATCCCATTGGCAAGAGCCGGGCAGGTTTTAGGTCAGGTCGCTGAACGGGTTGCCCCGATGGTTGCACCCGCTGTCGCACCTTATGTTCCACAAGCAATGAGATTTTTAGGTGGTGAGGCTGGCCAAGCGATCCCGCAAGTGGCTGAACAAATGCCAGGACTCGCGGGGACAGCAACAAGGATTGGGTCTGCCGGTGCGCAGGGTGCACTTCAAGGTGTGACACAAACAGGGATTGAAGCTGCAAGTCGTGCGATGGGTGGATCACTCGGTGATACAGAAACCCCACTTTCAGAACAGTTTGGAACAAGTGCTCTTTTAGGCGGAACGCTTGGCCCTGCACTTTCGAAGTTGGTTTCACCACGGGCTGGCGGAGCGTTAGCCCCGGAATGGGAAGCCGGTCCACGTCAAGTCGGACAACGGGCGCTTGAGGAATTCAACATTCCTGTTTATCCCGGCCAATTTGCAAAAGGTGAGGCGGAAGAATTCTTCCGTAAAACTGCCCCACAATCACTCCTCAACGAACAAAACAAAAGGTTTTCTGAAGAGGTCGCAAAGATCATCGGCGCGAAAGACCTTACACCTGCGGAAGTTGAAAAAGCTGCGCAAGATGTTGGAAGTAAAATGAGCGCTGTCGCGGCAGGCGTTGCCCCGCTTCGTGCAAACACTAAAACTGCAAACGATCTTTACAATATTTATCAAGACTCCTTCACCCTTCGTGACGATAACATTCGAAAGATTGTGCAAGGGATCATCCATGACATCGGAATGGACCTTGCCTCTGGGCAATTAAACGGCAAAGTATTCCAGAAATACACACAAAAAGGTGGATTGATTGATCGCCAGCTTTCCGCTGCATCAAACTCCATCAAGAAATATTATGGCGGCGAACTTCGCAATGTGATGTTTGAAATGCTTGCGGATAACAATCCAAAAGCTGCAAAGGAATGGGCGGGCCTTCGTTCAAGGTATCGTGACATTATCAACGTCGATCCGCATACCACAACCAGCGGGATTGCTGATCCAAGAGCTATCGCAAAGTCGGTTGATAAAAAAGGCTCGACATCACGTCTTAAAGACCTTGCACCTGTAGGTGAATTCATGCGCGGAACTGAACCTTCCGGCGCGGCCACCCCATTCCCAAGTCAAGGTTTTGATTTTACCCCAAGCAACATCTGGCGCACGGTGAAACAAAATTGGCGACCACTTGCAATGGGCACACCTGCGGGCGCGATTTTTGCTCCGGGCATTTCCGACATTGCGGCAGCTGGCGGGCCTCTTTTCCAATACGCCCTTCCAACCGCTCTTGCAGGACTAGCGACGACAGGGTTTGCGAAAGACTTAATGTCTGCACGAGCCCTTAAAAGCCCTGCAGTTCGTAAGCAAGTATTTGCAGAAACTTTCGGAAAAGAGAAACGTAGAGCTGCGCGACCTGTAATTCGCGGTGCGGTTTCACTTAATCCATTGGCAGGGGAAGAATGATGAAAAGAACAACAGCAGGGCTTCTTGCCTTTTTACTTTCAAGTTCAAGTCTGCAATCTGCTACTCTTTTGCCTAATGGCCAGCAGCAATTCATTGACGGGAACGGAAAACCTTACGCTTCGGGAACAGTAACATTTTATTCTGACTTTCCAACTTGCTCTGTTTTGTCAAATACATGGCAGAATGCTGAACAGACAATGCTCAATACTAATCCTGTTGTTTTGGATGCAGCTGGTCGTGCTACAATTTTTGGCTCCGGTTCTTATTGTCAGATTTTAAAAGACTACTACGGCAATACTATCTGGACAAAACAAACGGGTGAAACTGCAAGCACATCATCGATTGGGTGGGGTGGAACTTCCGGTGGAACTGCTAATGCACAAACAGTAACTATTCCGGGGTTTGCGAAAATTAATGGGCAGACTTTTTACTTTGTTGCTGGTTACACCAATACATCAAACCTCACACTTTCTGTAAATGCTGGAACTCTACTTGCTGTCGTAAAGACAACAACCGGTGGCACCTCACTTCTTTCTGGAGGTGAAGTCGCTGCAGGCAATGTCATTGGTGTGACTTATTATTCTACATCTGGCCAACTTCAACTTGTGACCAATAATACTCAATCATATAGTGGAGAAGTTCGAACTTTTGCGATGGGAACATGTCCGTCAGGCTGGCTTCCTGCAAACGGAGCTCCGGTTTCTGCCTCAATTTATTCTGCACTTTATAACGCAATCGGCACAACTTGGGGAACAAGTGCTGGATATGTTGTGTTACCAGATTTGCGAGGTGTATTTGTGAGAGGTGCAGGGGCGAACGCTGCTGTTAATTTAACTGCAGGTGGATACCCTACTGGTATTTTAGGTTCTTATGTAAGTGATACATATTTAAATCACGCGCATACCGTAACAGATCCGGGTCATGCTCATTCTCTTTCTGCAAACAGCACTGGTTTTGCTACCGGAGCTGCGGGCTCTGTAAGTAGATTTGAGTCTTTCGGAACTCAAGCTTCTCCGGGAAATGTTGCTGGAAATACTTATTCAAACACAACTGGTATCTCCGTGAACACGTCAACAACAGGTGGTGCAACAGAAACTGCTCCTGCAAACGCATCTTTGCTTTACTGCATAAAATATTAAGCCCACTTTAGACTCAGTATAGAATGGGTCTAAGAATTTAATGTTATGCTAATCCGTGCATATTGCGGGCGCGAGGAATGTAAGTTTCCGTGCCCGCCACACGCTCAAAAATCCCAGACTTTTCCATCAAAGACAAAATCCGTTCGGCCTTTTCGGCGGGAGTGCGTTGAGCTAAAAAGCGCAGGATCTGAGCGGATGCAAGCGGCGTCCGGTGCTTTAAATATATCTCGAAAGAATACTGGAAGACTTCTTCGATAACTTGATCGTCGGAGCGCATAATCATGTCGCGGAAAATGCAAGGCATGAGACTCTCAATTTCTAACAACCAACCTCTTGCCCTCTCGACATCCTGCAACCTAATGGCAAGCGTCTCACCTCTTGACATTGCGGCGACCATTGCGAGCTTGACCATGAAGATCGTCCCGCGACGTGGAAGATAGTTTGCGAGTTTTGGGTGGTCAGGAACCGGGGCCCATTTGTCTTTACGCCAGCGTTCCATCTCCGCAATCGCGGATTGATCCCATTTCATTTCACCATAATAGTCTGCGACTTCATCGAGCTTCTTTACAAGTCCCGACATGATCTTGTCTTGGTTTTTGTATTCACCAAAGAGCGGAACATCGGGGGCAGTGGACGAATACACCATTAACATCCGTGAGGTCCAACCCATCGTCCATGCAGCGTCGGGGAGCAAGGTGGCAAGAAATCCCGGCTGTGATCCCACAAGGAGAGTTGTCATGGGCTTTGGAATGTCGATGGGATCTTTGAGCGAATGTCTGCGTTCTTCCCGGTAGGAGTCTTTATGATCGAACAATTCATTAATGATCGAAAGAAAGTTTAGATCGTGAGTGTTGAGAAAGACTCCGAGTTCTGCAGCGAACACAAAGATGTGATGGTATTGTAGAAGTTTGTTGTCAGGGAGAAGCACAGTCCTATGCGCCTTGACAAGTGCATCAATGAAGCTTGCAGCGGTCACGCTGTTTGGTGCGATGTTGTATTTCTTTGTGGACTTCAGCAACTGCTCTGCAGGATTGATCGCCTGTGATTTGCCCACACCCGGAGGGGCCACAAGCATCACGTAGAGATTTGCGAACTGTGGACCTGCTTTTGTCATCGTCCAGACGCGCTTTTCGAGCGCACCTGATAGCGTTGTGATTGCGGCCCACTTACGGAAAATTTCCGGGGAAGGGCGTTCTTCAGTAAACTTTACAAATTGATCTACAAAATCCACGGCCCCAGATCCCTCTTAAATATTGTTTAGGAGAGCAAATTCCCCGAAGTATTTTTTGGCAGCTTCGTTGTATGCCTGCGCTGCGTCTTTTGGATCAGAAAAACATCCGAGATGGAGACTTTTTCTATCAATCATTATTGTTGCGCGGTATTTGTTTAAGCGAGCAACAAAGGACACACCTTTATAACCAGATGTGTTGTTTATTGGCTTTGCACTATTTCGAGAATTTTGAGTATTTGTAGCAAGTCTTAAATTATTCCACTTATTATTTTTTGGATTGCCATCTATATGATCTATTTGCTGTGAAGGCCACTTACCTGTCATGTAGCACCAGATCACTCTGTGCAATAATTTAACAACCCCTGTATTCAAATTGATTTGTAAATGCCCCCCACTGTGAATACTCGTGATTAATTTTCCAGATCTTTTTCTAAAGACTTGGCCAGTTTCTGGATTGTAAATTAAGTGATGCTTTAGATAGGCTTGATCTATCTTCACAACTTTTGCTGCAAAATTGGAGTTCTCTTGCGAGCGTCTGTCTTGTCCTTGCTCCATTTCTTTAATCCATCTGGGTTTGTGTCTGGATGATAATTGCCCCAATTCCAGCCTATTTTAGCTTCGCCGGGAACTACTAATTTGTGCCCACAGCTTTCCATAGGAATATCGAAATGCGAAAGGGCTTCAGCTACAACTTCTTGTTCATCTAAATGTTCTGGAAATTGGATATATGCTGCATCGTGCACCTGCGCTAACAATTGGACATGCGGCATGTAATTCCAAATTCGCCAAAGGACTAAGTTCAGCCTATCCGCCGTCGCGCTCTGCGGTGAGAACGCAATCGCTTCCCGGAGCGTCGTGTCGTCGTTCGCACGGCCGAAGAATGTTCTTTGGCGTCCGAGGGGCGTGGTGATGCTGTGGGTTGTTTGGAGTTGTTGAGCAACCCATCGGTGCCACTTTGGTATTCCCGCAAATCGCTCGAAATAGGCTCGTTGGAATTGTTCGGCTGTGGCGGTGGGGATTTTTGCGTGTCGAGCCATGGTCGGGGGAAGGCCTCGGTAATTGCTTCCATGGCCGAGTTTCTTTGCCATATCCCGGTAGGTGAGGTTTCGGTAGAACGGTGTGTCAGCGATTTGGCGATTGCGTTTCGGATCAGAGCCCCATCCGAGGGAAGGCCAAGCTGTTTGTGCAACAAGGGTATGGAGATCACCACTATAACAGGCGTCAAGGTAAGACCAGTCATTGCAAATGATGCCAGAAAGCCATCCAACTTCACGGCTTTCAGCTTGTTCCAGATCGATCCCGCAGATTTTATACCCAGGATCTGCGATGAACATTTTTCGGAGAGATGCGGTGATGTTTTGTAGGTTTGTGCCAGTGCCAAAAGCGTTTGTTGAACTGCTAAAGCGCCCCGTCTCTGTGCCCGCAACATTGTATGAAGTGCGCATTCTACCATCTGGATCGACCTCGGTGCGAAGAACTGAAAGTTGTTTAACGGCGTCTCTTATGGCCAGAATAGTCGCAACAATTGGCCTTGCATGATAGTAGTTGTCGAGCTTTTCGAGTGCCTCTCGGTCCATTGAGAGCTTGCGCTCGCCTTTCTTTGAGGTCCAGATTTCTGGAATTCGCATATGGGTGAAGAAGAATTCTTGGAGCATCTTTGGTGAGTTTGCTTTAAGGGGCTTGTCCCAAACAGCATCTGCAAGACGGTCCAACAAACCCGTAAGGCGCTCAATTTCTTTCTCGAGTGTTTCGATGCCTTTGGATCTTTCATATCCATCGATCTTAAATCCTCTCTGCATCATGTCGAGAACAGGGGCCTGTAAGGCACGAGCGAAGTTGTAGATTTTTGGAGCTTCGCCAAGGCCACGTATGGCCTCAAGCACTTCGTGGGTAATACAACAGTCGAGTCCGTTATAGATTTGTTCATTTTCTGGAAGGGTCACGCCTTCCTGCAGCATAGAGGTTTCGATGATGGGCATGATTATACAAACATTAAAATGATGCAGAGGAGAGCAAGCCAGCCCATGAATGCGCCTTCATATCCTGTCAAGATGTAATAAATGAATGACCCTGCGGCCATTGTCGCAATAACAAACATCACAGAACTCCTTTTATATGGAGGTGATTGAAAATCCTTCGGCAGATGTAACTTCGGATTATGCTAATGATCGTGAAGATTGTGGTGATGTAAAAGTTTGCTGCGAAGGATGGGTGGAGGTCGAAAACGGGAAATAAGAACTCTGTAACTACAAGGGAAATTACGAAACCAGAGGCCGTGTTGATGACGGCTTCGAAAAGAGAATGTCTGCGGCTTTGCATTTAATCATCCTTCTTCATCTCCGTTATTTTCTTGCCCCGCATGGTTTTCCATGCTGGTTCTGACGTGTAGATCGAGCCTAGAAAACCTAGACCTTTCTGCATTTCCGGGTAGAGGGCGTGGTGATAAAGCATTGTGTCTTCACGACAGCCTCTTGGCCTATAACCCTCTTTGATTAAATACTGCAAGTCATAAAGGCCGTTTTGGAAGATTTTTGTTATGGACGGATTTTCCAGGAGGCGCTTGACAACCTTGCGAGCATCGCCTTCTACGTTCGCCGACGGCCAGTAGTTTCCGCCCTTGTTCTTGTCCCAGAATGGCACAACCATGGCGTCGGTCGGGCTGGCGCTAAAGCCAACCATCTCGATCATCCCGAACTTTGTCTCGATGTCACACGCACATTCGGAGCGCACGTTGCGGTCGATCCACTCATGGCATTCAGCAATTGTGGGGTTGACAAGAATTCTGCGGGAAGGGCGTTTGATCTCAGGGTATTCGCTTTCGCGCTTGGCCTTAATTAAATCGGCAATTGCGATAGGACGCCATGCCCAGTTCCGTAAAACCCCGGAGGGATGGTAAGTTGGGAGGACCTTATGCGGAACGAGAGTTGACGTTGCAACTGTTCCTCGTAAAGCGCCAATCCCATTAGTAGAAAGCAAAGCCCAACAAGCAGTGCTACCAAGAGCGATAATAAGGTTTGGAGCCACGGAGGTAAGTTCATCGCGTAACCGATCCAACTCAGGAAGGTATTCTGGTTTTAGATATTGCCCGATTTTTCCCAGATGGGGGAGGGCATAACCCTCCCCGCAAGAAGTTTTATTGCAACATAATGCTGCAAGGTCATTGTTTGGTGGGCGAAGGGCGAGAACATTTGTCAAAAAGCAGTCACGTCTGGAAAGACCTGCCTCTTGCAACATGCGAGTTAGCTCTTGCCCGGAATAACCTTGGAAGGGCTTGCCGATTAGTGCCTCTTGCTCGCCCCATGCCTCCCCCACAATTGCAATCTTTGCATCCTTGGGCCCAGAAGAATGTGCGAATGGAAGTGTGGGGGAGTATGACATTATGCGCCTTCTTCAGCAGCGATGACCAACAGCAAAAGGCTATACACAACAAGATCATCGATGCGCTCGGAGAATGGTTGTGAGCGATGACGTGATGTGTTGTTGCGAGTGTCGATCACGTATTGCTGGATTGAGTCGATGTGCTTTCCGGCAAGGAACATCCATGCAGTTGACATCGGAACACCCTGCTGCTCTGCAAGGCGACGGAAGTTGCCTAGAATGTCTCCGCTATCGCCGTATTCCGAGTTCTTTGAGGCAAAGAGTTGCTCTGCGCGCTTCATGCCTTCAGCAATGATTTCGAGTTGGGGGTTGGTTGCTGGTGCTTGTTGTGTCGTCACAATCTTTGGCCTTGCAGATGGTGGAGGGACGGTATCGTTGATGTTCATGTAAGCGTTTTCGAGAAGATCAAGATCGAGTTTGTCTGCGATTTTAGGATTGCTCATTTGTTTGCTCCTTTTGAATTGAAGATGCTTTTTGGTGAATACGGAAATGCTGCAGCGCCCTTCTCGCGTTCGCAACGTATTCGTCGTTGATCTCGAGGCCAAGAACGTGTTCGGCTCCGAGGGCTTCAGCTACGCGGAGGGCCGAGCCTCCACCACATGTCGGGTCTAACAGGCGAGTGTTAGAGTCCACAAACATTGACAAGAAATGTTTTAGCACTGGTTCTGGTTTGGTGTGTGGATGATGCTCCTTGTTTGTTGGGTGAGAGATTGCGTTGCTGACGGGCTTGACTAAAAGGCGGTCTTCCCGGGAAGCGATCAGTGCCGTTTCGTAAATCCTTCTGGGCTCCCTTTTGGGGTCCGGCACAATTCCAACATTGTCACTCTTGACCCAGACAAGTGGGAAGTTGCAGAACGCCAGTTGAGGGGCAAGGTCGGCAAACATCTGTAAAGTTTTAGCTTGTATCGTGATGTCCCCTGAGAGCCAAAACACCAGATGCCCGCTATGTGCCATGATGTTATCGAGGTTCTCGCATAAGCATGTGATGAGTTTTTCATAGATGTCTGCTGTATCCTGGTATCCAGATGTCGTTTGTTTTCCTGACCACTTTCCCCCGAAAACATTCACGCCGTAGGGGAAGTCGCAGTGGATTAGATTGAAGGGTTCGCCGTCATAAGAGGGGGCCCAGTCGAGGAAAGATTGCTGAAGGATGGATGTTTCCGGGGATAGGATGGGCGGGATAATGCGGGCGCTTTTTGAAGGCGCATTGGCGGGCTTTTCCGGGGCCGTGGATGCGTCCAAAAGATCGTCAAGGGGATTGATCCCCCCTTCCCCGTCGAAGGCGTCGGTGGCCGCTTTTGACGCCGATGACAGGATGTTACTAACAGCATCAGCCGCCACCCGCTCGTCTTCACGGGACAGGAAATTGTAGGCTCGCGTTGCCGTGTCCATTGTTCGGACGTTATCGCGGTGGAGTTCCTTTGCGATCCGGCAGCATCTTTGCACCCATGCCTGACCATAGCCGATGTTTTCAGCAGTCTTTGCGTAGGTCCAATCGGACTCGGAATGTTGCTGAGAAAGGACATCGTGGATCGTGGCGATGGCGATACACTGGTCCTGCCAACCCAGATCCTTCCGGCGCAAATTTTCCTCAAGCTCCACGATGCGTTGTTCTGTGGGGGAGAGGTCAGTTAAGAGCCTTGCGGGGATGTCGGGAAGGCCGAGCTTCCTGCTGGCCGTGTAGCGCCGTTCACCTGCGATTAGTTTGTAGGGTTGTTCTGCCGGTCCGGGCTCGGCCACCACAATAATCGGGACCAGCACACCACGTCTTGGGATGCTTTCGAGGAGATCATCAATGGTGATTTCCTTGCGCTGGCGGGTGCCGCGATCAATCCAAATGTCTTTGAGAGCAATGCTGGTCATGTTGGGCCTTTGAGTTTGTGGGTAGAGGGGGCAAATGGCTCCTCGCCCCCTCTGTGATTAATAGGCGTAAGCCTTATGCCTCACCTTTTACCGACTTGATGTTGTTGCGTGGCGGATCGTCAGGGCGCTCTGGATTGAAACGCTGCGTGACATACGCGATCACGCTCTGTCCAACTGCCTCTGGGATCAGTTCGTCGAACGAACCTCCGTCGGTTTTAAGGCCGAGAGAAACAAGGAATTCCTTGAGTCTCCAACGGGCGTCTGGTGTGAGGTAGAAGTCCGTGGAGAGCTTGCGAGACGCGAGGTCGATGTCTGCAAGGTCCTTTGGATCTACGTCGTCTGAGGTTGAGTGAAATTTAAGAGCGAAACGAACGTAAGGCGTCTTATTCTTATTGTTGTCTCCATATTCAAAGGATGAAATTGTTCCATGATAAGTGCCTTCGGGTAATGCTGAAGGGGCTTTTACGTCATCGAGTTTGGTTGATAAGAGGTCTTTGAAGTTTACTGACATACATTTTCTCCATTAAAATAGACCCAGTGATGGGCCGGTTTTCCGCATTTGACTGCGGAAACTTGTGACTACGGTTGTGTTCCGTAGTAATTATAATGATCTTGCAGTTTATGAATGAGCATGTGGTATTCGTTATTTGGACAAACTACCAAATTACACTGTCTATTATCTTGTTTATTCAGATTGATATGATGGACAATGCTTCCCGGAGGTAATGCTTTTCCCAAAGCTCTCTCAGCAACAAGTCTGTGTTCGGGAATTGAAATCATTTTGTATTTTCCCGTAGATATTCTACTCCTTAATTTACCGACGGGATATTCCGTAAGAAAAACGCGCTTTACAGCTTCTTGCACAGCCTCTTTTACAGCTTGTTCATAAAGTTGCTTTTCTATGTTCGGCATTTTGGCTTTTTTAGCTGCGGCTTTTTGTTTGCGCCTATCTCTGAAATAATGAACTAAACACAAACCCTTTCCCCTGATAGGGGAGTTACATCCATCAACTGAGCATATTTTCGTTTCACCACAGTGTTGGTTTATTTTCTTATACATGTCATACCCTCACAGCCTTGAAGTAATCGGCGAGGCCGGACTCAAGCGGATAACTCTGCGCTACCTTCGAGGGCGCTGTATTTTTGCATTCAATAGTTCCTTGTGATGTCGTGAAGATCTGGCGTTTGAGATTTGCACCACGACCAGAACTTTGAGCAAGCAAAACCGTGTTGAAATAACGACCGACTTTTGGTGGGAGTGCTTTGCCGAGGGTGTTGGGGTAGTAACGCTCCGGACCGCTATCGTCGCCCATAGGTTTGATGTGGCAATTTATAATCACATTGCACTTGACTCCCTCGTCGTAGAGCATTCGCAAAAGGTTCTCTACCAATGCTTGCGCAAGGCCCCAATCGGCTTGGTGCGGGTGCTGACCAAGGCGTCCGTTCATAGCGAGGATGTAGGACAGAGCGGCATCAGAAAGCATGGTGAGACTGTCGATGACAAGAACTGTGTTGTCGTCCCATGTGGTGATGGAGCCAAGGCTGCGTTCGCCATCTTTCCAATCGCCTAGCATCCCGGCGACACGCTGCCAGACAGATGCCTTGGCGGGGACCAACTTGCCGCCTTGGTTCTTCATAGGCTCAGTGATGGTCACATACTCGACGTTCTCAATGGCGTCTTTTGAATATTTCCCGTTGGTGAGGAGGTCGCGTAGGACATCTACTCCGTTGTCAAGGTCAAGAATACGAACCTTGAACCCAGCGGATGCAAGGCTGGCCAATGCGCCTGTCTTTCCCGCTCCGCTATCGCCAACGAAAAGCAGCTTTGTGGTTGTGGATGAATGATGTTGTGAAAGTGGAGGCATGTTATTGGTTCCATAAAGCTGCGAGGGTGATGGTGATGACGAAGGTGCCGACAAGGACGATGATTAAGTCTGTCAAATGTCACCTCGGACTTGGAGAGGGTCCCAGACGCGACGGGTGAAGTCGGCTTGGAGCCACTCGCGTCGGACAGAAGGCGGAAGGCTGCATATTTTGCGGAACGGGCAACCGCCATACTGGCCACAAGATTTGTCGTTCATCGGCCAGTAGCCATTGGCGGCATAGAGTTCTGCGGTTGCAAGGTATTGGCCGAGGTCATAATACCATTCTTCAAGGACTGGTTCGGACCTTGGAACTGTGCCGCGCAGAAAGCGTGTGAATGATTGTGCGATCTGCGCGCCGTCAACAATGATCCCTTCAATCTGGATGTTGTAAACGACCTTCCCGGCGATGGCGTAAAGGGTCATCTGGTTGTCGGGAGAAAACTTGTCAAAAAATGACGAGTTTATTGTGGATTTTGTAGTCTTGCGGTCAAGCACGAAGGCCTTGCCGTTCAGCATTGCTAAACGGTCCAAATGCCCGCAAAGCAAAATGCTTTCGCCGTGGGACGTTGTGTAACCACTGTCAAAGCGGAAGGACAATTCAACTGCTGGTTTGCCATTAGCCAAACGGACCGTTTCAATAGGGTCATCTGCGAATTGCAGCAAATACCAAATGACCGAGCGGAGCAGCGTGAGGCGATTTTTGTTTGGATCGTCTGAGATCCACGGACGATTTTTCTTCTCGTCCCATGTAATTGTCAACACATACTTCACGACTTCACGAAGTGCTTGGTCATAGTCCATGCCTCCAAAGCGCAAGTGATCGTATTTCTCAAGGGCTGAGTGGAAGTGTAGGCCGAAGGTTAGATGAACGCTGATCTCGCGTGGTTGCCAGCCCTCAAGGATGGACAACTGGTAGAGCCTCGGGCATGTCTTGAATGCGCCTATTGAGGTCGAGTCCCAAGCAATCTGAAAGTTGGGGGAGATTTTGGAGAGTGAATTGTTCGTGGTCATGGGGCGTCCCTGACTTAGTTGGTGGAATGTTGACCGCTGCCGGTCTGAATGAACCGATAGCCTTGCTTTAATTTTGCGTCGATAAGTGTTGAGCGCTCGTGGATTTTTAATGTGTATTGAATAAGTCTCTCGAGTTGCTCACACGCCTCGTCTCCCATCCACGTCCCTGCTTGATGACGCAGAGATATAACGAGGTCTTCTAATTCGTCGGTTGTCATTGCATGGCTCCTGCAATTTTTAGTCTAGGCCTGAGAGTAATTCATCAACGGATAGTTTTGGTTTTGGGCCTTTTGCGGGAGCCTTACGCTCCTTTTTGACTTTCGGCGTTGCCTCTTGCTGTGCGAACTTTTCGCGTTGGGCTCGGAGGTAGGCGATGATTTGATCTGCCTCAAGGTCAGAAATTTGCGGGGCGCGGTTCATAAGTTCTTCGAGGGAAAATGTTGAGGCCTCCTCGAGCGGATCGCCGTCAGGCAATGATGTCTGCGATTGAGGGGTCGAATTTGATTGGTTTGGCATTTGACTTCTTCTCCAGATGCGAAAGGTAAGAATGGATTATGAGGCGAAGGGCTTTCGAGCGCCCGACCGTGCGGTGCCCCTGTCGGCAGAAAAGCGCGTCAATTCGTTCAAGATCCTTTGAGAAAATATGGAAGTGAATTTTAGTCGTTTCGTCTTCGAGCCTCGCGCCCATGTTAGTCATCTCCGAGAAGGTCGGCTAGGGAGTAAAGAGGTCCGTCGCCTTGTGGGTTTTGTTTAATGGTCTGCGCCTGTGGCGCGTTCGGATGGCGCAAAGTGTCGTTTTTAACTATCCAGATATGATTGTGAGATGAGGGAGATTTGAAGATTTGGATGATTTCGAGGTCAGGATCTTTACGTTTTGCTGCGTATAGTTTTTGCAGTGATACTTGGTAATTGCCGAGAAGCTCGACTTCTATTCCAAAGTCGGAGTGATAGGCTTCGTAGAGGAGTTCAGCTTCACGCATTTAAGGGCACTCTGTTTTCTAAAAGGAGGGAGCAAGTCGAACATTGAAGTGCCTTGCTCCCCCAAGTGCAGGGGCGGGAGGTATATGCCCCTGTTTTCAAGGAGTCGAACCTTGAACGAAGACCAACACTTGAGCTTTCGCATCAGCGGTGCTGGCCGTGTTTCTTATCATGCCGCCTCGTCAAGAAGATCGTCCAAAAGATCCCCGGCAATTTTACGACTTGAGTCGATGCGTCTTGCAGCTTCTTCCATGATTTCTGGTTTGTGCTGCAAAACTTTCGTGACGTATTCTGCGATTTGTTCCGCAGAATAGTCTGCAGGATTTCCGCCCTTCTTTCTGATCGATGCGAACACTTGTTCCTTTGCGATTTTGTGCGCCTCTTTCGCCACGGGATCTGCTGCGTTCTTCGGTGTGCGGATTGAAAAAGCGTAGTTGTTAGCGAACTGCTGGAACTGATGCTCGACCTCTGCATGGTCTACGCTGTCGTTATCGAGCTTTTTGAGCTTTTTGAGCTTGGACATTAGAGATGTGCGGATGCTGTCGGCGAAGACTTGGTTGAGCTTTTCAGCTTCGGCTGCGGTTAGAACGTAGCCTTCTTTGTAAGGCTGGGCGACTGTGACTGAGATTTCATGGGGGAGATTAAGTGTGCGCATCAAAAAGGCTCCTTTGTTTGTGCGTTCGATATAGTGCCATAAAGTTAAACCCATTGCAAGAAAATAATCGCGCGCTGGGGGAAAAAGTTAAACCCACTCGAGACTCAGTATAAGGTGGGTCTGATAGGCGTGACCGTAGGTCACAGGCCATACCATTTACACATCATATAAACTCTCCCCGGCTTTTTCTTCTGCGCAGGGCGCTCAAGCGGCGAATGGTCTTGAGGGAGCTTTTTGTCACCTTGGGGAATTTCCCTTTGGATTTGTGCTTGGGCTTTCCGGGCTTCTGCCTTTTCGTCTTTCTTCTTACGTCGATACGCTTCTCGTCTGGACCGTTGGTATTCCCTGTAATCTGGGTCATTCGCCATTCTCTCCCGGTGCAAGGCGTTTCGGCGCAAGCGACGGCCTTCCGCTGCGGCCAACTTGCGCTCCGCTTCTTTTTGCTTTGCGGAGTCTATGGATGCGTCCTGCAACGGCGCATCTGGAGATGGAGAATTTGATGGCGATTTGGGTGTAAGAGAGTCCATTGTGTATGCTCCGCTCAAGCTCTTCGTCGAGTTCGGGGGTCCATTTGATGTTGACAGGAACGCGCTCAATGTCTTCTGGGGTCATGGGTGGGCTCGACGGATTGCAGACGCGACGTTGTGGGTGGGATCGAGGGCTTCCGCATAGCGGGCACATTCCTCACGGATCTGAGGCTCGATGTAATCGAAGGCGATCTCCGCAAGGTCTTTCATGGTGAAATATGTTGGAGCGTCGTCGAAGAATGTAGCGAGACGCAGGATGAGGGCTTCTTTTTCTTGTCTGGTCATTCCTCCTCTCCCAATACCTTACGGGCTTGGCGTAGGTCGCCAAGCGTAAAAGCAAACGTGCGGTCATCCTCTGGGATGAAGTCAGAGTATCTTTGTTCGCAAGCTGTTGCCTTATCAGCAAACGGCTTTAACGCTGCCTCTAGTTCAGCGATGCGGGCGACATTGTCCTTTATTGTTTCGAGTGCCTCGCGGGTGCGGTTTTTCCAATAATCTATTTCCGCGTCCTTCGCCTTTAATGCGTCGGCGGCTCCATTTACTGGATAGTAAATACTATCACGCACTTTGTGTGAGGCTTGTGATATTTCGCGCTGACGCTTCACAAGGTTAAGGTTGTCAGACATTACCCTCTCCTAACGGAATTTGCGCACCTATTGCGAATTGTGACCACAAACCCAGATGTGTATCTGCATCGACAACAAATACATCGATGGTTATCCG
>Ga0207959_1000019_pt1 | contig 57146 bp, 76 predicted proteins | sample CryBogCBH20Aug07_FD_184609 | JGI IMG/M metagenome (GOLD analysis project Ga0207959, IMG submission 184609) | Freshwater microbial communities from Crystal Bog, Wisconsin, USA - CBH20Aug07 (SPAdes) (version 2) | ecosystem: Environmental > Aquatic > Freshwater > Lake | place: Crystal Bog... | reverse complement strand
GGCAGCTATTTGTCTTGTCCGATGAAGTATGGTCAAGCATAGATTACAATGAAATTTACAGCACATATAAAGATATGAAAGAAATGGGGTTAGACAAACCACCATGTGAAAAATTTGCTGTTTGCATAAATGCAAATTTTATTCGTAAATTAGCTGATTTCGTCGGTGCAGATTTAAATGGCGATTTATTGGGGGTGGATTGGGAAAAACAACTTTGTAATCTTGTTGTTCATTTTAATTGTAAAAAAGATGGCATAGATGGTTTTGGCGCACAAATGTTTTTGGTCAAAAATAATGAATATTTTGATTTCAATGATGCATTAGAGTTTATGTTACGAACTGGTCAATTTGATTCATACACTGCACATGCAGATTGGGCTAAATTTTTGATGGGTGGTGTTGTTATGGTTCTCATTGTTACACTTGCAACAAGGAATGCCATTAAAGAACCAAAAATAAGTGGCGCTATGAAGCGTTTAATTGGTAAAAAAACTTTAAAACAAAATTATGGGCATATAACGACAATATCTGTGGGGAAAATTTATGAAACTGAAGCAAGCCCCAACACAGGAACACCATTGTATAAAAGGCGCACACACTTGCGGCGCGGGCATATTCGCAATCAAACTTACGGGCCTGATCGTGCGTTTATGAAGAAAATTTTCATTGAACCTGTTTTCGTAAATGCCGACGAAAATTGGGTGGAAACACGCAAGGCATACAAAGTGAAGGTGGCCAAAGATGGTGAATATGTTGGGAATGCTTTTATCCAAAAGGGATGAAGAGGGTTGGGATCTGACCGAGTTGGATCTTTTTGCCATGGCTGCATTGCAGGGCATGATGCATGCGGATCATTATACCGATCATGCATGGGCCGCTGAACAGGCTTACAAATACGCGCACGAAATGATGAAGCGCAAAAAAATCGAGGATTTGGGTCAATGAATGCCGTTTATGAAAAATCTGTCATCATCAACGCAATTGTTGTTTTTCATCAATTGGTTGACGAGTATATCAATCACGCTTGCCTGTTTTCACGTCCAAGTGACAACAACAGGTCATCTGATAATTTATTGGATCGTCTAAATAATGCATCGGTGATTGAAGAGGAAACAATCGATGCCGTTAAAAAAGCAATTTCAAAAACACTTGACGTCATGCGTGACGTCGAGCTGATGAAAAATGGCAACATGGAAGGCTATGTCAGGCGCCGCAAAGTAATGTCCGAAATACCGAGCATTTTGCACATTGGTTCGGCATATCCGCAAAGTGCAAACAATCGTTTGAACAAACTTATCGGGAAAATTTAAAATGACCATTCTTGAAGAAATGAGACAAATGCGTGATGAAACACAGTATTCGGTGCATAAAGATATTTACGCGCGAGCTGTTTTGGAAATGGAAAACTTGTACAGAATAATCGACACAATGGCTAATCGTGCAAATGATATTCGTTGCATGGGCAAAGTTAAATTGCTGCAAAGCAATTACATTGTTTGTGAAGATGAAGACGGAACTATCAACCTAGATTAAACAGGAGAACTAAAATGTTGGATGAGCTCATTGAAAAAATTATGAAAGATATTGAAGATTTAGAAATGGATACAAAGAAAGGCAAACGCTATATTCGCAATGATTATGAAGGCATTGTTGAAGAAAAGCGGTTGGATTTTGAAACCTCACATGGGGTGCCTGTTTTTGCCGTTCGCATTGAAAGTGAAGATGACATCATTTTCAAAATTAGCCTTCGTGAAAACATAAATGACAAATTTGATTTTTGGTATGTTCGACCCGTCGATTGTGATGACCTGATCGAATATTTTACAAAAATGAAAGAGATTTTGATTGCCGAAGGTCAAATAAAAAAAAATAAAGGGAAATTGTCGTCATGAGCCTTGTCACAACCTTAGAAAACACACCCACTGTAAGCCCACATTGGCTTTTGCATCAAGAGGCCGCAGGCGAAATCAAACGCCTGCGGTTGGAGCTAGAAAAGATCGCTGAGGCTGACCAAGGCCCAAATGTTGAATACACACCGCACTTGAAGGAGATCATGTTATGGGGATGCATAACGTCAGCACGCAGGGCATTGGAGGATAACATATGATGGACATTGTTGAACGGTTGCGTGAATTATCGGCACTGGAAAAATCATTCCCAATCAGCGGAACATGCTGGTACGAAAAATCCGCTGACGAAATTGAACGGTTGCGAAACGACAAAAAGGATTTGCTAACGCAAGTCCAAATGCTGCGCCAAAGCATGGATTGGTCCAAGTCTTTAATCTTTGGAATAGAGCAAAGGTTGATGACTAATGACTGAAATTATATTGGCGTTTTTATTCTGTGCCGTTTGGCTCGGTGCGTGTTGGTACATGATGGAACAAGTGTTTATCGATGAAGGGATACAGAGGAGGAAAAAGTGATGGAAGAGTTTATAAAATTGATCATGAACCTTTGGATGATCTTTATGGTAGGCGGCACAATCATCATAATAACTTGGGGAATGTGGCATGCGCTGTGTGACATATTTGAAGGGATGCTGTGATGGTCGGTGCAACGGATCTTGAAAAGGCAAGGATGCAAATCCGGTGGTTGAAGCGCGACATACGGCAAATATGCAGCAAAGCGTGGTTCACAAGCCCAAAACTAAAAAAGGCGCAATACAATGTTCCAGATTATTTCATTGAAGAACATGGCTTGACGGAAAAGGCAATCACTGAAGCTTATTTTCTCGGCAGGCAATCTGGCCGTTTAACTATGGCTCAAGCAATTATTGAACGGCTTGGGCCGGAGGAGGAAGAGTGATGGAAGATGATATTGAAGCTAGATTGCTGAATGTTTCTGAGATTGAATGGCTCGAACCTTTATGCATTGAAGCAGCGCATGTCATCAAAAAATTGCGCCAGCAAATCGAGGTTCGCAATAGGACGATCGACCTCGCCAATGGCGAGATCAGCGGATTGAAGGCAACCAACGAGCATCTGCGTCAGAAAAGAGAAGAGCTCATTCAAAAATTGAAGTGGGCTGTTGAAGAAGGCAACAAAGGTATTGTTGAAGCAAATAGGCTCCGCAAAGCATTGCAAGAGATTGCCGATATTGAACACGAAAACATACCTCCGCCAACTGCACCATTAGAAGCAAATCTCTGGGGAATATTGAATGGGTGTATCACAGTTGCTGAAAAAGCGTTGGGGGAGAAAGAGTGATGGATAGCACGGTTGTTATTTGTTTTTTTGTTGTGCTTTGGGTGTTTATTTTTGTGTCTGAAATAATGGGTTGGGGGAAAGAGTGATGGATCATTTTGCAGCATCGGGTGGCAGTTACAGTGAATTTTATACCGAAAGTGGGTTAGACGAACTTAGAACACGCATCAAAGAGATTGAAGATCGGTTGGGCATAACAGCAGAACGTGAAAAAGAAGTACGCGCCCAATTGTTTAAAAGAAAAAGGGAAATGGTGCTCGACCGCCGTGAGGCGCGTAAAGAGGGCATTGACCTGCAAACTTATTATTCAAGGCAACAATTTTGGAATAACGCACTTATGCCTAAAATACCAAAGGCTGTTTTGGATCAATACAACGCATTAGGGAAAAAGTGATGGATCGCAGGTCGTTTTTAAAGGGCATCGTTGGCTTGATTGCAGCGCCTGCAATTGTGAAGTCAGAAATCCTTATGCCCGTCAAAGAGATCATTGTTCCTGATGGGGTGGCTCTTAAAACAATTCACCACCCATATTTAAGTTTGGCTGAAGCAGCAGAAATTACCCGTAAAGCATTTATCCCTAAATTGATCGAACAGCAGTATCAACAAAGCCCAGCATGGCAGGCGTTGATTGCTCAAGGGGTGCATTATGAATGAATGGTGGCAGGAATACTGTTTAAACTGGTTGGCGGTGTTAGGTGGCTTTGTCGTTGCAATGCCCCTCATCATGCCTCTTATTGGTTTTATTCGCTATGGCATGGGCAAGCACGGGGATGACGCATGACGAGCATCATATTGGCGACAATGCTGGCCTTGGCGCCATGCAAGCACATTTATGCGGTCAAAAAGATATGGGACACAAACGAATATTATGTGCAGTATGAAAAAGATGCGCCATGGTTTCGTTGGAGTGAAACAGATTTTCGTGCTCTTGGCTGCGAAGTCAAAAACTATGTGGTGGTGGGTTAAATGGACTTCGTGACCCGCAATGCCGTGGCAAATGATTTGACGTATATTGATCACCTGCAAAGAAAAAATGCCGAGGAATTGGCATTTTTCCCAAAACAGGTTTTTGAACGTGAAGTCGAAAAAAACCGGCTTATCTTGGCCGAATTGAATAATGAGCCTTGTGGGTACATTTATCACGGTGCTTTCGGCATTGTGTGCCGCATACATCAAGCGTGCATACAGTATGACTTGCGCGGGCAATTATATGGCGCTGCGTTGGTTCGTGACTTGATCGCTCGGTGCGAGGTTAACCAAACGTCGACTATCAAGCTGCGGTGCGGGTCAGACATTGAGGCGAATAATTTTTGGCGTGCAATGGGGTTTGTGTGTGAAGCAGTTACGCAAGGTGGCGTCAGGCGCATGCGGGACATCAATCATTGGGTGCTTAACATTCAGCCGCAATTGTTTTTCTTTCAAACTGAACCGTCAGACAAGAAAAAGGATGCAAGCTTTTGGCGTAAGCGCGGCCAAATTTCAGGAAATAGCGCACACAGAGGCAAGGCATTGAAAGAATATCGAAATAAAATTTTAAATAAAGAGGTGCCAAATGAGTAAAATACACATCAAATTTGTCTGCCCTTATTGTGAATATGATGGATTGTTGGAGGTTGTTGTTGGTGTTGGCAGTCGTGATTTTAATGAATTGCCCAGTTTAAGCAAAAAAGAAGAACACAAAGATGAAATTGCTTATCTTTGCGTGGCTTGCCATCAAATCAATGAACCAAAGCTCATTGACTTTAGCATGAAAGATGAAAAACATGCTTGATTGGAATCAAATCGAGGCAATAGCCGAGAAAATCGGCGTGCCTTACAATAATTACAAAAAATGGAGGCACCGCGATTCCGTGCCTCACAAATGGCGCTACCCGCTGATCTTGGCATCCGGCGGGACATTGTCTATCATCAATTTTATTAAGCACGACGAGAAGAGGGGCGTAAAATGACCGAATTGCATGACGATGGCTCTTGGTGCGTGATGGGCATTGACCCAGGCATTTCGGGGGCAATTGCCTTCTTTTTCCCTGATCAAGACCGCGTCGCGGTATATGACATGCCGGTGGCAAATAACATTGTGAACGGTGCCGAGATGGCACGCATCATCCGTGCTTATGGCCCAAAGATGGGTATGATCGAGGCGGTGCATGCAATGCCAGGACAAGGCGTCAGCAGCACTTTTAAATTCGGCCAGTCGTACGGCATTGCCATCGGTGTTGTGGGTGCCTGCTGGGTTCCTTTGCATTTTGTCACGCCACAACGCTGGAAAAAGCACTATCGCCTCGGTGCTGATAAGGATGAAGGCAGAGCCAGAGCCATTAGCCTTTGGCCCCTTAACCAACACTTTGCCCGCAAGAAGGATCACGGTCGGGCCGAGGCGGCGCTTCTCGCACGATTTTTACATGAAACAACCTGATTTTATTAGAGATGCAAATGTCACTCCCCTCATTCGATGCGTCCTTTGCGGGCGCGGCTGACTTCGCCCAAATGTATCGTGACCTTGGCTTGCAGGTGGTGCCAGCCAAGACGCCAAAGGAAGACAAGTCATGGAAACGGCCAGCGCTGCCTGAATGGCGCGACCTTGAGCATGAACTTGCACCAGATCTGACTTTCCAGCGTTGGTATGGCCCGAATGGCATTCACGCCAATCGTGACAACATGGGCATCATCACCGGCAGATGTTCAAATCTGGTGGTTGTGGATCTGGATGTTCAAAAAAACCCGCAAGCTGCTTTGTGGTGGTACGTCATGCGCGACAAGCAGCAAGTGGCGCAGGAAATCACGACCGTCTGCCAAAAGACAGGCGGAGGCGGCTTTCAGCACTTGTTCAAGGTTCCCGAAGGGTGGACGGCACCCACATGCAAAACCAGCATTGGCGTGGACATACGCGGGCAGGGCGGCTTTATCATGTGTCCGCCATCCATGCACGAAAGTGGTGACAGGTATGAATGGCTTGAGGGGCAAGAGCCGTGGGAAATCGAAATCGCGGTCATGCCTAAATGGCTCTGTGATGAAATCGACGGCCTTGTCGCGCAATATGGTGGGGGCGGATCTGTCAATGGTGTCAAAACATCGACACCAGACCAAAGTCTAACAGCATTCGGCCAGATCCAAGACGGGCGCGAAGATTACATGACCCGTTTCGTGTGGGGCCGCGTGGTCGATCTATACCGCGAGGCGCCATTCATCGAAGACTACCTTATGGTTAAATATTGCGATGAGGCCTTTTTTATATACGAGCGGCAGGTCAAGAGCCGCATACTTAATGACGGCACAAAGACAAATGCCGATCTGTTGGAACAGGAAGGCCGAGGCATCACGATGTTTCGGCACAAGTGGCAGAATGCCTATAAGCAGTGGACGACAAAGGTCAAAGAGCACGCGCATCAGGAACCGCCCAAAAAGAAGGCGCCATCCGGCCCTTTAGAATTGGACGGGATCAGGTTTGATCCCGAAACGGGCGAAATTTTAGGTGAAGTTTCAAGATCTTCAATTGACGATGAGTTCGCAGCCACGCCAAAGGCGGAGCAGCCCAACAAATACAAGCTGATACCGGCCAATCAGCTTAAAGACGAGCCGGTACAGTGGCTGATCAAGGACATCCTGCCTGTGAAGGCCTTGGGTTCATTGTATGGTAAGCCTGGCACCTACAAATCATTCGTTGCGACATATGCAGGCACAAACATCAGCCTTGGCCTGCCGGTTTTCGGCAAGGAGACAGTGCAGGGAGACGTCGTTTATATCGCAGGAGAAGGCGGAGCTGGCCTCAAACGGCGTATGGACGCCAATCGCAAGCGGCACAACCTGCCGGAGGTCGAGCGCCTCTTTTTCCTGAAGGGTCAGCTCAACATGCGGTCAAAGGTGGATGACGTCGCGGGCCTAATTAAGGAAATCAAAACCAACCAGATTAAACCCGTCCTGATCATCATCGACACCTTGGCGCGTGCGTTTGCAGGCGGCAATGAAAACAGCTCGGAGGACATGGGTGCCTTCATTGCCATGGTGGGCCTGCTGCAACAGGCGACCGATTCTGCCGTCCTTCTTGTTCACCACAGTGGTAAGGACGAGGCACGCGGACAACGCGGCCACAGCAGCCTTCTGGGGGCCGTGGATAGCGAATTGGAATTGATGAAACTCAGCGAAGACGACTCGGTGCATCGCGTCGGTCAGCTCACGATCACAAAGCAAAAGGACGGCGAAGACGGGTTAAAATTCCTATTCCACATGGAAAGCGTTAGCCTGTCTGCCATCGATCCAGACAACAACAGCCTCGCTTTGGTGCCTGTCGATGAGGCTAATGCACCAGCCAAAAAGCGCCCTCAGCGTGCCTTGAACCAGAACGATAAGGCGGTCTTGGCGGCGCTGAAAGCGGCCATCAATGATGCCGGTGAGATGGTCGGGCTGCCCCAAATCCCGACCGGCACGAGGGTCGTCAATGTGGGTGTTTGGAGGCAATTTTACTATTCAGCGTCGCCAAATGAGCAGGAAACCAAGAAAAAGACGTTTTCGCGTGCAATTGACAGGCTAGTGTCCACGGGGACAGTTTGTAGTTGGGCAAATTATTGTTGGTTTTCAACGGATTAACTTGTTGGGGGACAGTCGGGGACAGTGGAGGGACAGTCAGGGGACAGTTTTTAAGACAAAAAACCATCAGGGGGACAGACAGGGACACAACACTATATAAGTGTCCCCTGTCCCCCGAATGTCTGGGACACTAATCAGGAGGTAATTTTATGGTGAAGAAATCAGGGTCAAAAAATACGGCGTTGAACCCTTTGGCGGTAAAATCGGCGCACATGCCATGGGCGATGACGCCCGCAATGTATATCGGAGGACAGGCAGAAATCGATGAGGTTGATCTGACGGCGAGTGAGATGGAAAAGCGGTGGGGTGTCGATCGGCTCAGACTGCTTGTCGGTGTTGAATTAAGGGAAAAGTTCGATAGGCAACGATTCCTATTTAATCAGGCGATTTGGCATGGCGATTTGGAAGAGCTGCGGCAGCAGGCAAAGCGCATGATTGCTGCATGGCGTGCTCTCGACCGTAAAGCGACAGAGGCGGGCGCTGACAAGGTGTCCCCCTCGGTGTGGGAGGTTCCTTTGCCTGACGGGTCAGTGGCTGCCCTCGTGCGCGAAAATGGCGACCTGCGGCACGTCATGGCGGAAGGGAGGCTTGTGCAGGTTTACACTTTGGAGGAGATCGGACGCCTCATCCACGCCCTGCCGACCGTGATGGCTGTGAAGGAGACGTTTCACGGCGCAAAGGTCACCGGATCACGGATAAACATAGCAGACCCTTTGAACGAGATCAGTGCTGGGCAGTTTAGTTTGGATGATCCGCTGCCTGCATCAATTGGCTTGTAAAAGAAAAGGGCGGGGTTTCCCCCGCCCGTTCAGTCTTCGCCCCGAAACTCGGCAACCGTTTCGACAACCCAGTCAACATCGACCAGTTCGTCACTCAATGCCGCGCACAGCATAAACACGGTCTGCGGTATGGGGTGTTTGCCAATCAGCCAAAATTGCACCATGCGTTGGCTTTTGCCTGTCATATAGGCCATGTCTTTTTGGGTAAAATTTTGGACAGACATGAAGTCGGCCAGATCCTGCGGTGACATTATGCTGCCTCGTCATCTGTATTTTCGGCACTGCGAAGCTGAACGTCATACCCCAAAGCGTCGGCGATTTTCAGAAAATGCCGGTGGACTTCGCGGATGTGCCACTGCCTGCCGAGTTCACTGGTGCTTGAATAATGCGCCACGATGGCTTCATCAGCCAAGCGGTGTGCTTCGTATTTCGCTTCTAAAAGATTATGGGTATCCATTGTCTGTTTCTCTCAAATCAAAAAGTGGTTTGCAAGTAAAAACGAAATTTCTTCTGCGGTGGCAACGCAAATCGCCATGGGGTGCCTTTCTATGTATGTCTGCAAACGGCTGCGGTTTTTCATGGATGGAAGCTTGCGGTAGGTGTTGATCAATCTGGTCATGGTGTTCCCCTGCGGTGGCTGGGGGCCGAAGCCCCCTCTCCAATTAGGCTGTCGGTTGCTTTGCCTTAACCTTAATGACCTCGAAAGGCTTGCCTTCGACCTTGCATGTGTCCAGCTCGGTCAGGGTGATGCCGTATTTGGCAAACAGCAGGTCTTCGCTGACCGATGATCGTTGTGACAAATTAACAGACAAGTCGCATGAGACGCCTTCGATGTGCGAAGCGCCGGTCGCCTTGACTTCTGCCTTCAGGGCATTGAGCGCCTTTTCTGCTGCGTCAAATGCTGCCTTGGCTGCTGCATAACGGTCGGCGAGGGGGAGGTTGGATGCGGTCATGATAAAATCTCCATAAGGTAAAATCGGAACATCCCGATAAGGTGAGAATAGCGAAGTAATTTCTTATTGCAAGAAGTATTTTCGCAATAAGTATTTTTACTGACCAAGGAAGTCTAGCCATATTGTGAGGGCTGCGACGAACGTCGCCAGCCCGAACAATTCAAACACGTCCCACAAAATGTTTTTCATGATCAACCCCAATCTTTGAAGTCGCTGTTTTCGGAATAGCCCAAGCAATATTCATCGATTTGCTCTTGCGTCAGGTCGATGATGCGGCTGGTGTTGATGTAATAATGCGGGTCGGGCTTGCGTCCGTAATAGCTGTCTGCAGCGCCACGGTCATAAAGGGATTGGTGACCCCGATCCATTCCGTCGTTTTCGATCATAATAAAATCAAGCATGTTAATCTCCTTATTCGGTAATGGGTTCAATGTTTTTGATGCGTGCTTGAAGATACCCAATAGTGTCGGCTGGTTCCCAAAAATTACCTTTCAAAATGAAACCTTCGACACTGCGGTTCCCGTCATTAGCGTCCCAAGTCCAACCATCATTAAGATGAATAATTGCCTTATCGGGTTCATCATAATCGACTTTCTGGTCAATGCGGGCATCGCCCTTAATGATCTTTTGAACAAGTGCTGATGTTAAGTGCATTGGAACCTCCGTTGTTGATATAAATACAATATGTGAAACAATTTCGTTCGTCAACAAGAAAAGCGAAATTGTTTCATTTTTTTATTATTGTTTCGGGCGGGCAATGATGGTCTGTTTCACGCCATCGCGTTCGCCGTGTTCTTTGATAGTCGCTTTGACCTTGACGGTATCGCCTTTAACAGCAAACTGGTTACCGGTGTTGTAGAGGGCTGACGAGCCTTTGTAGATCACGATGTTGCCATCCGCATCGCGCAGACCGAAGACGTTGGTGATGCCAAACTGTGTTTGGTAGTCAGTCACAAACGAGACGGTCAGCTCGAAGTCGCGGCGTTCGCCGACAGTGCCAATGTGCTGGCTGGCGAGGTTCTGTGCGCGGAACTCAGCCTTGCGCTCTTCGCGCTTAACAATGACGTTGCGGACAGCATCAGCCTGCTTGTCGGTCAGACCGCCAAATATTTGGACACTGCACCAGCAAGCGTCGATGAATTTGATGTCTGGGGTTTTGACATGCGGGCCACGAGCAATCTGCGCGTCTGACACGTTGCAGTTGATGAAATCGATCAGCAGGGCGGCATCTGCATGCGCTGCCTTAAAGCGACGTTCACCACCAATGCGGGTGTTTTCTGCAATGCGGCGGCGGATGGCTGATTCGTAGGCTGCTTCGTTGACAATCATTGTGGTATCTCCTGCTTGGTTGATGCATGTACCTTAATTGAAGTAATTTCGTTCGTCAACAAGAAAAACGAAATTACTTCAAATTATCTTTATGCCACCCCCGTCAGGATTGCATCGATTAGCAACTTGGGGTTGTTATAATAATTTTTGTTTGGCTCTGCCTCAAGCTTGACAGCCAATGCCTTTGCCAATTCCTGTTTGTCGGCGTTGTCGATGGTCATGACGCGGTATGGGCGTTCTGCCTTGCACTTGGTGCCGCCAATCTTTTTAAACTCTTGCACGATGCCCTGACGGTCGGCACGAACTACGCATGCTAAAAACAGGGTTTCATAAATTTTGGTTTTGCCGTTCAGTTCGGTCATGCTGTGGCTGTGCTCAACAGCGATGATGTCGTTCTTTTTTGCCTTGCCCATAAAAGCCTCCTGTTGGGTTGGTTGGGGGCCGAAGCCCCCGATTGATTAAGCTTGTTTTTCAACTGCGATGATGAAATTGCCGCAGCAATTATAAACATCAAAGCCTTGATATTTCCCATCATCATAAGCAGTGTAGCTGTCACCACCATCGAAAACGAACCAAACACCGCGCATGTTAAAATTGTTTTTATGGGGTGTGTATGAAGGTTCTGCTGGGTTAAACTTGCTGCCTTCGTTGGGTGTGACCATGTCAACCATGCCGTCAAAATGTGATTTTGGATTAACAAAAAGCTTGCCTTCGTTCTTTTTAATGAAGGACTTAACGGTTGCGAGTGTGATGCGTTTTGTCATGATCGGCTCCTGTTGTTAGGGCGTCGCCCTGTTGATGATTTGAATATAAGCGAAATAATTTCGTTTGTAAACCCCCAAAACGAAATAATTTCAAAAAAAATGCAGACTAAGTATTTTTGCTTATATTTCGACCAATTTGATCATGGGTTTGCCGATCACGCATTTTGTGCTATAAATGTTGAAATTCATTAGCTTTTATGGGTATTTGTATGGTTAAGCGCGGTCCACCAAATAAATTTTCGCAGGAAATCGCCGATCAAATCTGTGATCTGATGATTGCTGGTTCTGATATGGTTGATGCTTGCGAAGCGTTAAAATTAAACAGATCAACCGTTTATCGGTGGCTTGTACAGCATCCTGAGTTTGAAGCACAGTGCGCGCGCGCACGCGAAGCGTTGACTGAAGTCCGTTTGAAAAAGATCCGCGACAGGATTGAAAAGGCGGAAAAAAACGGTGCCGATCCGCAACTGCTCAAGATCCAAGTGTCGTTCGAGCAGTGGGAGGCCGAAAAGATTGCCCCTCGGTATCAGCAGAAGAACCGCACCGAGCTAACCGGCAAGGATGGCGGGCCGGTGAAGGTCGAGCACATCGATCTGTCGCATATGTCCGACGAAGAGCTGGATCTGCTTGACATGGCGCTGAATCCACCGGCGGAAGACGATGACGATGAATAAGATCGCCCTCCTTCCGCATGCGGTCGAGCGCACGCTCTGTGAGCGGTCGCTGTCCGCCTTCATCAGGAAGGCTTGGCACGTCGTCGAGCCTGGTCAGAAATACGACCACAACTGGCACGTTGACTTCATCTGTGAGCACCTAGAGGCGATCACAGACGGCATGCGAATGGAGGATGGGCGCTGGTATAACCGGTTGCTGGTGAACGTGCCTCCTGGCACGTCTAAATCGCTTCTCCTGAACGTCTTTTGGCCTGCGTGGGAATGGGGGCCGCGTGCCATGCCCCACCTTCGGTATGTTTGTGCAGCGCACAAAATCGAAAACCTATCGGCACGCGATTCGCGCCGCATGCGCCAATTAATCACGTCGGAATGGTATCAGAGCCATTGGGGTGATCGGGTGCAATTGGCGCGGGATCAGAACGAAAAACTGAACTTCGTCAATGGGGCGCAAGGCTTCCGCATTGCCACCGCCATCACGTCGCTGACCGGTATTCGTGGCGACCGCGTGATCATCGACGATCCGCACAGCGTCGATTCGGCGGCCTCCGAAGTGCAGCGGCAGGCCGAGGTGCAGACCTTCCTTGAAGCCATCCCGTCGCGCCTTAACAACCCCAAAAAGTCCGCCATCATCGTGATCATGCAGCGCCTGCATGAGGACGACATTAGCGGCGTCATCCTCGATAAGCAGTTAGGCTACGACCACATCATGCTGCCGATGCTGTTCGATCCGATCCGCGCCACGCCCACCCTGCTCGGTGCCGTCGATCCTCGAACCGAGCCGAATGAGCTGCTGTTCCCGAAGCGGTTTCCGCTTGAAGTCGTCAAGCGCGACCGAGCCGTCATGGGTGAATTTGGCTTTGCCGGTCAGTACCAGCAGGAGCCTGCGCCACGCGGTGGCGGTATCATTCAGCGCGAATGGTGGCAGTTATGGGAATCTCCCGACAATGCCTATCCGCCCTTCGAATACATCTTGGCGTCGGTCGATACCGCCTACACCGAGAAGGAAGAGAACGATTTCAGCGCCATGTCGGTGTGGGGCGTCTTCGCGCATGATCCGACTGCTCAGGCCCAGAAAATTATCGGTTCCGATGGCCGCGTCATGCAGGTCGAGCGCACCTATGGCGAACTGGCGCCGAAGGTCATGCTGATCGACGCATGGCAGGAAAAGCTGCCGATCCACAAGTTGGTGATCAAGATCGCCGAGACGGCCAAGCACTGGAAGGTTGACAAGGTGCTGATCGAGGCCAAGGCGTCCGGCATCTCGGTCGATCAGGAGTTGCGGCGGCTGTACAACCACGAGCTGTTCGCCGTCCAACTGTCCAATCCCAAACGGCTGGACAAGGTCGCACGCCTGCACTCCGTCAGCCATTTGTTTGCCGAGGGCATGGTTTACGCGCCCGACAAGGCCTATGCCGAGATGATGATCCGGCAGGTTTCGACTTTCCCGAAGGCGAAGCATGACGATCTGGTTGACACCTGCAGCCAAGCCCTGCGCCACCTGCGTGAGTTGGGCATGCTGGCACGCGGGCCGGAGCGGACAGCCGAGCTGGACGCCATGAAGCACCATCACGGATCTGCCCCGCCTCCGCTTTATCCGGCTTAGGGGCGGGCTTTTTTATTTTTCCGAACCCTGTTAAGGGTCGGAACCGAACAGGCGCTCCTGCGCCAATTGTGAGGGATTGCAATGCCACTGACGCCAGGCCTTGTGCCAAATATACGCCAAACGGCACCGGATGATCCCGATCAGCCGAACCCGATGGACATCATCATCGAGATGGCGAACGAGGGCGGCGACGTGCCTGAAATCGACCAGAATGGCGCAATTCTTAAAATTGAACATGAAGACGGGTCGATCTCGATCAGCTTGAACGGCAAGCCGCTTGGTCAATCGGGCGAGAAAAAGCCCACCGGCTGGTTTGACAATCTGGTTGACGACATCGACCAGTTTGAACTCAGCCGCATTGCCAATGAGTTGTTGAAAGACGTCGAAGAGGACATCGAAAGCCGCAAGGAATGGGTCGAGGATCGGGCGCAGGGCATCAAGCTGCTGGGCCTGAAGATCGAAGTGCCTTCGCTTGCGGGTGCTGCGGATGGTGCGCCAATCGACGGTATGAGCAAAGTCCGCCACCCATTGCTGCTTGAAGCCGTCTTACGCTTTCAAGCCAATGCGCGTTCCGAGCTGCTGCCGACCGACGGGCCTGTCAAGATCCGCGACGACAACAACAACGGAAATTTGCAAGAAGATCAATTGGCTAACGCTTTGGAGCGTGACCTCAACCACTTCCTGACGGCTGTTGCGACCGAGTATTACCCCGACACCGACCGCATGCTGTTGATGCTGGGATTTGGCGGCACCGCCTTCAAAAAAGGCTATTTCTGCCCGCTCCGCAATCGGCCTGTGCTTGAGTCGGTCGATGCCGACGATCTGATTGTCAACAACTCAGCGACCGATCTGGCCAATGCCCGCCGCATCACCCATCGCGTGATCATGAAACCGTCAACAGTGAAGCGCCTGCAGATCCTTGGCGTGTACCGAGATGTTGACCTAAGCCAAGCCAAAGAGCGCGAATTGGATGCCGTGCAGCGGGCCAAGAACTCGCAGCAGGGCATTTCCGATGATTCGGGCCGCGCCGAAGACCGTGACCGCGAAATCTATGAAATCTATTGCGAATTGGACATCAAAGGCTTTGAGCACAAGTACAAGGGCAAAGAGTCCGGCCTTGAGATCCCGTACCGCGTAACCATCGACGTCAGCTCAAAAGAAATCCTGTCAATCGTTCGCAATTACGATGAAGACGACCAAGAGCTGCCAGAGGCACGCAAAAACTTCGTTAAGTATACGTTTGTGCCTGGAATGGGGTTCTATGATATTGGTTTGCTTCACATCTTGGGCAACACGACTAATGCAATTACTGCGGCGTGGCGGGAACTGCTAGACGCTGGCATGTACAGCAATTTTCCTGGCTTCCTCATGGCGGACATGGGCGCACGCCAAAACACCAACATCTTCCGCATTCCGCCAGGCGGTGGCCAGTTGATCAAGACCGGCGGCATGTCGCTGCGCGATGCAATCATGGAATTGCCGTACAAGCCGCCGTCACCTGCGTTGATGCAGTTGGTCGATAACATGGCTACGACCGGCATGCGGATCGGCGGCACGTCTGAGCAGCAAGTGGGCGAAGGCCGCGCCGACGCGCCGGTCGGCACCACTTTGGCCATGATCGAGCAGGCAGCCAAGGTCATGAATGCCGTGCATAAACGCATGCACGCAGCTCAGGCTGAAGAGTTTCAGATGCTGGTTCGGTTGTTTAAAGAAAACCCCGAAAGCTTTTGGCAACGCAACAAAAAACCTGCTTTGTCATGGGATGAGCAGACGTTTTTGCAGGCGCTTGACGATTGTGAGCTGGTGCCACAGGCAGATCCCAACACCGCGTCGCATGGCCAACGCATTATGAAAATCATGGCGTTGAAGCAATTGCAGCAGCAAAATCCGTCGATGTATGATCCGATTGCGATTGATACGGCGGCACTGCAAGCCATTGGCTGGTCGAACCCGCAGCAATTCTTGGCGCCTCCGCAGGCACAGGCTTCACCGCCCCCAGAACTGCAGGAAAAGATGGCCAAGATGAAGGTGGCGCAGCAGGATGCGGACACCAAGCGCATGGTGGCGCAGGCCAAGATCGCGCAATTGCATCAAGGCGGTGCGGGTGCGGGCGTTAAGCCAGCGAACCCGTTGGAAGCCATGAACCTGCAGGTCAAGCAGCAGGAAGTGCAGCAAAAGGCGCAAGACGCCATGCTCGATTCCGAGAACCGCAAGCGCGACCGCGAAAGCCGCGAACGCTTGGCGGCCATTCGGCTTGCCGAGGATATGGCCAAAAATCCTGCTGGCATCCCGATTATCAACAGCGTTGTGTCGCCTGACCTGTTGAAGCGTTTGGAAGATAACGAGCCACCCCTTAATGGCAGCGCACAAGGGCCGCAGCAATGAAGCACGACCACGCAAAAATGATCCGCCACGCTATGATCATTGCCAAGCATTTGGCGTCGGGTGGCCATGTTATTTTGACGCACAGACGGCATCTTGAAAGCGGGGGTGATGGTGGTGGTAGCGTTCAAGACTCATCGCCGTCTGACACGCCTGCTCCAGCACCTTCTACGCCCGCGCCTGAGGCATTAGATCCGGTTAAAATGAAGGGTGCGCCGCTCGATTTTGCCCATTTAAACTTGCCAGCAAGCTTTACGCAAGGGTTTGTGCCTTCGCCTGCAAACAATGTCGCCATGCCGCCGATGATGCCGCGCGGCTATGAAAGCCTGCCGTTGCCTAATTCGAGCGGCATGCCGCCATTTAACCCGATGTCATACTTTATGCCGGAGCAGGCGCCGTTGGCTCAGGGGCCACGCACGTTTGCCCGTGGCGGATATGCAACCGATGGGTCGGTGGATGACCCTGTTGTGTCGCCTATGGGCGATACTTTTATTTCAGCGCCGCAACAAGATTATAGCAATGAGCCTGGTTATGACATTGTTCGTAAAGCTCAAGATGTTGTTGCCGATTATGGCAAACGTGCTGGCGAACCATTGAAAGATGCCGCTCAAAATTATTTGGAAAACGTCTACAAAGAAGCCGGTGAAGGCAGCCATATGATGAGCGAATCGGGGAAATCGCTTCGCATGGAAAATGGGCGTTTGCCAATCAATGCAATGTGGCAATACCCAATGGGGGCTATTCAAACGCTTTCTTCACCATTGACAGGCGGGGTAGAATCCGGCGCACAATTCCTTACAAATGTTACAGGAGATCCAACTTTTGGTGAAAAAGCAGGATTTTTGGGCAATTTAGTTGGGCCTGGTGAAGCTAAATTGGGCGCAAAAATGGCTATGGCCGCCATCCCTGGCGCTAAAGACGCTTCTGCCGCATTGAAATTAGCCCGCGAAGTAAAACCTGTAGCTGAAGCACAGCGCGGAATTTTAGCAACGCCAGATTTGCGCCAATTGTCGCGGGATGAAGCAATTGAAGTTGCTAGAAATGAACCTCATTTGATTCAAGATTCAACCGGCCAATATGTTGGAGCGCCTCGCGGGGTTGACAGCCCTGAAAAAATTAAAGCAATGCGCGAAGCTTTTGACAAAGACGTTGCAGCCGGTGCTGAGGGCGGTGATTGGTATGAACGCGCTCGTGAATTTAATAGAGAAGTGGCTGGAGACAATCCTTACCGCCAAAGGTTGACGGCCAATGAACAGGCATTGTGGTCGGCCCAAGCCAATCCAGATACCAATCAAGGATTTGCTTTGAATGCTCGCACTGATTATGAAGCAGGTGTGCCTAAAGAAAAATACCGCACCGGACAGCAAGCCAGAAATTACATAGAAGCCCGTCAAGCATTGGATGAGGCAAAAGAAAATAAAGCTACCGAAGGGATGATGGGCCATAACCAAGGCCCAGCAATGGACGTTGATTTGAGTGACAACCCCGATGTCACAGGGTTGGCACGGCTTGGCAAAAAAACTGGTATCTATGGCCAACATCTTGACCCAACTGTTCCACCTGCTACAACCGGCACAAACGATATTTGGCACGCACGCGGGTTTGGGTACACCAACAAAGATGGCAGCACTTTTAGCCGCGCATTATCTGACCAAGAGCATCGTTTCCTTGATTACGAAACCATGCTTGCCGTTGACCGCGCCAATGCTGCAAACCTTGCGGGTAGAAACAATTGGACGGGTGCCGAAATTCAAGCTGCCCCTTGGGTTGCGGGCAAAGGTCGCGCAATGGCAAATCGTGGCAATATGACACTTGAACAAGGCATTGCTGAAGCTTCTAAAACTTATCCTGACACTGCGCCTAAGTACACAATGAGTACGCCTATTGAACAAATACCAGGCGCATCTACTGGTCTGTTGCCCAATTTGATTGATGCCGATCAGGCGACCAAAGAAGCATTTACAAAAAGAGCGGATTGGAAAGATCCAAACGGTCGTGACAAGTTGTGGGATGAATTAAATTTTGATACTCGCCGCACAAATGACGCGCAGGGCGCATATCGCAATTCTGCTGGTGAATTGGAATTTAATCCAGTTGAAGTTGGCAGGCCTATGACTGGTTTTGAATCCAATGCACAGGGCAACCCAATAGTTAATCCTGCAGCACAAGCTGGTTTCAGCATGGGTCAGGCAGCGCGTGGATTGGTGGATTTTCAAGAGGGAACGCCATGGAATAAATTTATTACCCATGGTGCTGGCCCAGATAAAACATCGATTCACATGAATATTGGCCGCAACGCAACAAATGAAGAGCTTCAAAAACTTGAAGAACTTGGTCAAAAACATGGGTTGATGCTAACCAATACGGAAGGTGGCGTAGGCTTTATCAATTTTAAAGATGGGCAAACAACAACTAGCGTGGGCAAAGATTTGCGCCAAGGTCTTATGAAAGACATTAAAGACATTTTGCCTGACGCGGATGTAAAACGCGCAAGATTTAATGGTGATTATTTTGATTTGGCTGAAGAGGGCGTTCGCCAAATTGCAAAAGAAAATCAAGGTCAAGGATTGGCCACCAAAAAATTATTTGACACTTTGTCAGAATTAAAAGCCCAAGCCCCTAATTATTACGAACGCATTCTTGATAGCCAAGTGATTTCTGACAAAGCAAAAGCAAACCTTGACCGCCTTATAGAATATGGCGGCAAAGGTCAGCGTCCAGATTATGAACGGCTTCTCAAAATTATTGGTGAAGACAAATATCGCGGTTTGTTAGACCGCGTTAATAAACTTGGCTATCAAGGTCTTCCTGTGGCCGCTGGTGCAGTGGGACTGCAAGGCGTTCGTTCAAATTCATCTTCGTCCAAAGATCAATAGGAACTATTTCGTCATGATTTACAAAAAAATTGACATAGTTCCTGCGAGATTGATCGTAATAAGACCAATATCGTCCTTTTTTGGCCTTTGCGAGCATGTCTGGAACGCCTTTTTTGCGAAATTGTTCGCACAAATACCCATTACTAGACATATCAATCTCCATAAAATCAAAAAAGTAAATGTAACCATTTTTGACAAAATGTCAAACGCAATCATGGCAGGTGCCAAGATCAAGTGGGACGCCACTTGTAAAATCCTAGCTAGGAGTAAAGACAATGTCTGAATCTGCAAAGTCTGCCCGCAAGGCGGCTGCAAGTAAAGTCCAGAGGCTGGTCGGGCCAGATCCGCGCGGCACGCCAATCGATGCATCCGGCTACACACCGCCCGACGCGCTTGAAACAGGCGTACAGACGGGCATGCGCCCTGTCAGCAAACGCCAATTTAAAAAGGGCGGTAAGGTCGTTGGCAAGGTGCATGGCGCAGCAGCGCATCACCACGCAGGTCGCAAGCCGCGCAAGTCAGGCGGCAGTGCAATGCCTCCCGTTGACCGGCTGATCAACCGCGATTTGAAGAAGGCCAATGAATACCGCGACGGTTCAAAGCACATTGGCGGCATGAAAAAGGGCGGTCGCATCCATAAAGACATGGGCGGCATGATGAACCCGCAGGCAGCAGGCGCCATGCAAGATCCGCGCATGATTGCCGCGCAACGCATGGCGGCATCAAATCGCGCTGGCGTCCCGCAGGCCATGCTGCAGTCAGTGCCTACCACATCAAAAATTTCACGCGGTGCTGGCCTTAAAAAGGGCGGGCATGCACATCGGTCGCATAAGAATGATGGTGGCGTTCCTGTGCCTCCTACGATGCCTGACGACATCCGTGCGCTTCGCAACCGTTCACGCGCATTGCCTGGCGATGACATCACGACATCGACCGGCGCACGCACTGAGAACCGCAAGCACGGCGGCAAAATACCGCACCCAGACGAGGCAGCAGACAAGCAATTGATCAAAAAGATGGTCAAGGGCAAGGCCTTGAAGTGCGGTGGCGGTTCCCTGTCAAAGGAAACCGGCACCCGTCCGACTGGTGGCCGCATGGCACGCAAAGAAGGTGGCCGCACCGGCAAGGGCAAGACCAACGTCAACATTGTGATTGCAGGCCATGGCCAGCAGCCGCAGGGTGGTATGCCCCCGATGGGTGGCATGCCTCCTAAACCGCCAGGCGCTGTTCCTGTTCCTATGCCCGCAGGCGCTCCTCCAATGGGCATGCCGATGGGTATGCCTATGGGTATGCCGATGCCAATGGGCGCACCTCCAATGCCTCCGCAGGGCGGCGCTGGTATGCCTCCAATGGGCCGCAAGGCTGGTGGTCGCACATACCGCCGCGAACAAGATATGGACGCCGGATCTGGCAGCGGCTTGGGCCGTTTAGAAAAGGTGCAGATCCAGAAGCGCCACTAAGTTTTGTTGGGTGCCTCCTGTTCCAACAAAAGAGCGACCGGCAGTTCCCCCTCTCCCTGCCGGTCGCTTCCTACCAATGAGAGGGAAAATGAGAGGGAAACATGCAATCGTACAATGACTTTTACGAACGCAAACTGAAAGAACTGATCCATGACAGCATGGAGCGCGTAACAGACGTTTTAATTAACGGTTACGCGGTCACGGATCACGCGCACTATCGTTATTTGACAGGTCAAATTGTTGGCCTTCGTGCGGCACTTGAACTGTGCGACGAGGCAAAAGACTTGGCAAATAAAGCTTTACGTTAAAAGAGGGGAACTACAATGGCACTTAAAATGAACCATGCGGTCGATCCGCGCGAATCTATTTTGAAAAGCGTTGGCGACTTGTCGTCAATCGAAATTTTCAACAATCAAATCCTTGTCGCAATTTATATCCGGCCCGAAAAAACGGTCGGCGGCATTCTTTTGCCCAATCAAACCCGCGATGAGGACAAGTGGCAGGGCAAAATGGGCCTTGTTCTGAAGAAAGGACCGTCGGCATTTGTTGATGAGTCACAAAATTGGTTCAACGGCATCGATGTTGCCGTTGGTGATTGGGTTTTCTTCCGCCCTTCAGACGGTTGGGGACTTGAAGTAAATGGTGTGTTGTGTCGCCTGCTCGATGACACTGTCATCCGTGGTCGCGCACCAAACCCAGATGTAATTTGGTAAGGATATAAATTATGGCGAAGAAATCAAAAGATATTGAACTTGAATTAGAGCCAACGCCAGCCGAAATCTCTGAGCCTGAACTTGAAATTGTTCACGCAGATGAGCCAAAAGCTGACGAGCCGGTCATTTTGACGCCCGAAGACGGCATCAAAGAATTGCAGGCAAAGCTTGAAAGCGAGCGTCAAGCCCGCATTCAGGCCGAAAAACGTGCTCAAGAGGCAGCGCAACGCGAGTTTCAAGCGAAAAATGAGACTGAAGACACACAACTTCACCTCATTAAGAACGCGATGGACACCGTCAAGCGCAACAATGAAATTTTGAAGGGCAATTACCGCGAGGCAATGGCCATTGGTGACTATGATGCAGCCGCCAACATTCAAGATGCATTGTCGGCAAACCATGTGAAGCTTTCGCAGCTTGAAGCGGGCCATAAAGCCATGCAGGAGCGCCCAAAACAGGCGCCACCTAAGCCGCAATATGCTGATCACATTGAAGCATTGGCGTCGCAGGTCACTGCACCGTCAGCGGAATGGCTTCGCGCTAATCGTGATCGTTTGGGCAACCAAAAAACGATTGATAAAATGTTTCGCGCACATGCCGATGCACTCGATGATGGTGTTATTCCTGACTCAAAAGAATATTTTGAGTACATCGAGGGCCGTTTGGGCTTCCAAAAGCAGTATCAAACGCAGGCTGAGATCGATCCATTTGCCGATACCGCCAAAGTGACACAGCGCCGCACGGCTCCGCCTGCAGCGCCTGTTTCCCGAAGTGGGAATGGCACTGGATCTTCGCCAAATGTTGTGCGTTTGACTGCCGCAGAGCGCGAAATGGCGCAAATGATGGGCATGTCCGACCGTGACTATGCGCTAAACAAGATCGCGCTTCAGCGCGAAGGCAAACTTAATTAAGGATATTGAAAATGGAACCCGCAAAAGCAACAACTGGCCGTGCTCGCGCAAAAACTTCGCGTTTTGCAAAGCCTGTCGAAAAAACTTCACCATCTGAAGTGACTCAAGAGGCAATGAACGAAGCAGCTTCGCTTCGTCAAGCGCCTCGCCCCAACCTGCGCGAAGAAAGTTCGCTTGAACGCGCCAAGCGTCGTGCTGCCGAGTTAAAGGGCAGCCTGACGTCAATGGATGACACGCCTGACGAGTTTGCCATCCCTGCACATATCATCCCCGAAGGGTGGTCGTATGAGTGGAAGCGCAAAAGCGTGTTTGGCCAAGAGGATTCATCATACATGATGAGCCAAGAGGCGCGCGGTTGGGAACCAGTGCCTGCGTCACGCCATCGTTCAATGATGCCTGAAGGGCATTACAACACGATTGAACGTAAAGGCATGATCCTGATGGAACGTCCAAAAGAAATTACGGACGAAGCAAAGCGTCAAGATCGCATGCGTGCAAGGGATGCTGTTAAGAGCCGCGAACAGCAGCTTGCGGAAGCACAAGCAGGCCAATTTGCACGCAATAAGCCAACGATTTCCAAGGGTTACGAGCCAATGGCTATGCCTGAAGAATAAGAATATGGCCCCCCAGAGATGGGGGGCTTTACTTTCTATACAAACGTGTCTATTTTTCGCAATGCTTCCATGTGAAGTCTCTTCCTCGGTGTGAAGAGTTAGCCCTTTCCGGTTTCTAGTCGCCTCGGTGTGCGATGATTGGAACCTCCTGTAAAAAGGAGAACCCGTCATGGCAAATACCTTTGCGCCAAACGGTTTTCAGCAATATCAAGGCACTGGTGCGACTCCGTCGTATGAACAGACTGCAATGGTTATTGCCTCTGGCAATACCACACCCATTTTTATCGGTGACCCCGTAGTTATGTCCGCAAACACCACTGGTGTTGGCACCGGCTACATCAACCAAGCCTACGGCCCCGTTGTTTTGACGGTAGGTGCGACCGGCATTGCCACCAGCTCCGCTGGTACTTTGACCGTCACCTTTACTGCCGCAACCACTTCAACCAGCGGCAACTTGCCTTCTTCCCCCAACGCTTGGGCGCCTCCTGTTGGTTCCTACATCACGATCACTGGCTCGACCACTGCATCTGGTGTTAACCTGAACGGCACATTCCAAGTCACCTCATCCACAACCACCACTGCAGTTTGCAACACCTACGGCTTGCAGACGCCAAGTGTTACCTCGAACGCTTCGGGTACTGTTACCTGCTACGTTCCGGTCGCTGGCGTGTTTGCTGGATGCCGTTACCTCTCCACTTCGCAGAAGCGCGTTGTGTGGGGTAACTACTGGCCTGGCGCGGATGCAACCGGCGACGTGACAGCTTATGTCATTACCGACCCGAATGCTCAGTTCATTGTACAGACTGCAAACTCCAACACCACTGCTTCTGCAGTTGGTTTGGCTTCTGTCGGCCAGAACATTTCGTTCAATTACAATGACTATACCGCAACCGGTGAAACCCTCGGTAACACCGCAAACGGTTTGTCCACCTTCTTTGCCGATCAGTATTCACTGATCGCAAACTCAAGCGCGGGTTCGGCTTCAAACAGTTTCCTGCCATTCCGCATCATCAGTCTTGCCAACTATACGCCTGGTCAGACTAGCCCGCTGGTTTCCATCAACGGAAACGATAGCACAACCGCTTACAACAAGATCATCGTCGGGTTTAACAACTCAATGATGAAAGCTCTTGCTGGTATCTAAGGGAGTAAGGTAAAATGGCTGTCAATCTTTCGGCGATTAAAGATCTTCTCCTGCCAGGTCTTCGTGGTATCGAAGGCAAGTACGAGATGATCCCATCTCAGTATGACAAAATCTTCACCAAGCACGATTCGAAGCTTGCTCTCGAACGTACTGCTGAACTGCGCTTCTTGGGCCTTGCCCAGTTGAAGACTGAAGGTGGTCAGACTGCATTCGACAACGGCGCTGGCGAGCGTTATGTGTACAACCAAGAACATACCGAAATCGGTCTTGGTTATGCCATCACCCGTAAAGCCATCGACGACAACGTCTACAAAACCCAGTTCCATCCATCCAACCTCGGCCTTGTGGAAGCTTTCCAACAGACCAAGGAAATTTATGGTGCGAGCATCCTGAACAACGCACAGACCTACAACTCAGCAGTTGGCGGTGACGGCGTTGCTCTTTGCTCTGCTTCGCATCCTATCGATGGTGGTACTGTCGCAAACACACCAACCACTCAGGTTGACCTGAACGAATCAACATTGCTCAACGCAATGATCCAGATCCGTACGGCGTTTAAAGACCAAGCAGGTCTGAAGGTGTTCGCACGCGCCAAAAAACTTATCGTTCCGCCTCAGTTGGAACCTGTTGCAATCCGTCTTACCAAGACTGAATTGCGCCCAGGCACTGCCGACAACGACGTGAACGCTTTGCTCACAACCGCCGGTGGCTTGCAAGAAGGCTACATGACCAACGACTTCTTGACCTCGCAGTATGCTTGGTTCCTGCTCACAAACATTGATGGTCTCTCTTATATGGAGCGTGTCAAATTTGAGACGGATATGCAGGTGGACTTCGTCACTGACAACCTTCTGGTTAAAGGTTACGAGCGTTACTCCTTCGGTTACTACAACTGGCGTTCAATCTTCGGCTCATTCCCAACCTTCTAAGATCGGAGATAGTCAATGTCTATCACAACCTTCTCCGGCCCCCTTCTTACGTTTGGGCAGAGTCCGTACAACCCTCTGGAGTACAATCCAGAATTGGGGCCGTCGGCTTTTTACGCTGGTGCGGGGATTCTTGATCCCCGTATTCCCTACACCTATCTCGCTGGTCAAAATTTTGGTGCCTTTACAGGCATGTTCTTGGGTTTCGATAACATCACAACCCTGAACATTGTTCCGTACACCAATTCCACAGCGGCAATTGTTGCCTCGGCAAACCCAACGTCAGCAAGCCTGACGCTTGTGTCTTCCGCGTCAACGACGACTGGTGTTTCGATTGTCAGCCAGATCGTTCGCGCCGACACCGGCGTGGTTGATACCAATGGCGGCGCTGGTTTCGTGGCTCTTGACTCCTACACTTCGGTGTCTGGCTACATTTCCAACGGCACTTCTGGGACTGCGGGTAACACACTGATTGTTTCAACGGCCAGCAACGGTCCTTTGGCAATTGGCATGGTTATCAGCGGCACTGGTATTGCTTCTGGGACAACCATTACGGGCTTTGGTCCGACAGTTGGCGCTACCCTTTCTAACGGCGCTTCTGGTGTTGGTTTTACTGGTTCGTACACTGTAAGTGGCCCTGCGGTAGCTGCTGGCACAAGCGGTTCGCCAATCACGATTACCGCTTCGCTTAACAACGCAATAAGCGCACCATTGTCCAACGCCATTCCGCAAGGTTCGGCTGGAACGATCAACCTGTGGAACCCACAGGCGGTGCTTGGTCGTTGTTTGACCTATACTGCTGCTGCAAGCGCGACTTACACGACTGCGACCACCAATGGGTATGACATTTACGGTTGGCCAATGACCGAACAAGTCACCCTTACGGCTGGTAGCACCGTGACCGGTAAAAAAGCGTTTAAGTACATTCGTTCCGTTACTCTTTCTGGCGGTACGGCTGATACGACACACGCTTATTCCATCGGTACAAGCGCCCTCGTGGGTCTCCCCCTTCGTGCTGACTCGTCAGGCGAACTGACAGCAGCAGCAGCGGCTTCGCTGTCTGTGTTGAATCCTGTGACAAACTTCACTGGTTTTACGGCTGCTGTTAACACCTACCCGACTGCCACGACTGGTGACGTTCGTGGTACGATTGATCTGTCAAACGCGACAGGCGTCAATCTTACCCCTGCAACGGCAACCAATCGCTATGTGGTTCGTCAATCGCCCCAGCCTTACAACGTCAGCTCTGCTGCCGGTCTGTTTGGTCAAACCCAGTATGCCAACTTCTAAGGAGTAGACCGATGAAAGGTCATAAGGCACATCACCACGAGCATGGCGGTAAGGCGCACCACACCGCTGAACATCACCACGCTCACCATGGTAAACATCACCGCAAGGCCGGTGGCAAAGTTGAGTCCGCTAAAAAAGGCGTCAACGAAGCCGAAATGGACTTGAAGATGAAGCCCATGGAATACAACCACGGCAATCCTGAGCATGAAGCCGAGGAAATGCACGCCAAGCACGGCGGTCGTGCAAAGCGCAAGCATGGCGGCAAATTGCACGCTCACCACGGTCACCATGTTAAGCATGTTGGCAAGGTGCATGGCGAACATGCCCATCACCATGCTGGCCGCAAGCCACGCAAGTCTGGTGGCCGCGCTGCTGCTGAAAGCAACCCCTTTACGACTGCCCGCCACGGGACGTCTCCTAAAGGTCACAAGGTTGAAGTCGAGACAATGGGTTAATCCCATTCGTGAAGTCAACGGGGGTGTAAAAGCCCCCGTTTTACTAATGAGGGTGTCATGACGGCTGCTTGGACGCGCAAGGAAGGCAAAAACCCTTCCGGTGGATTGAACGAAAAAGGCAGGGCGTCAGCCCGCGCCGAGGGGCATCATCTTAAAGCGCCGACCAAAGACGCTCACAATGCCCGACACAAATCTTTTTGCGAACGCATGACTGGGATGAAGCGCAAGCTTACTGGTTCTGCTGCCGCCGCAGATCCTGACAGCAGGATCAACAAATCGCTCAGAAAATGGGGATGCCACTGATGGAAAAGCCATTCTGGGATAAAAAATTGCCTAAAGGCCATGAACACAAGCATTTGGACAAAAAGCAGGTGCAGTCGGCGAAGGCTCGCGCACGCGCTGCTGGCAGGCCATATCCAAATTTGATAGATAATGCTGCGGCTTCCAGAGCCGGACACAAACGAGGTAAGTGATATGCGTCCTGTAACAGTCACCGTTGGGCCTCTTGCGGCTGCAAGCCTTAATGCTATCTGCCTTTCACAAACGCCTGCCGCTGCTGGCGCTTTGACGCTTAATGGCGCAACGGCTGTGACCATAAACACCGGCGTTTCATTGGCTGGTGTTACAACAACGTCAACCACTGCTGTGCTTGATACTGCACGTCGCGTTGTTATTACGACGACTGCAAACGAAAGCACCAAAACATTTACGGTTGTAGGCACTGACATCAATGGCTTTCCAGCCACTGAAGTGATTACCGGCCCAAATATCAGCACTGCCGTGTCGAACCTTGATTTTAAAACCGTTACCAGCATCACAATCAGCGCTGCTGCTGCTGGCGCATTGACCGTTGGAACAAACAACACCGCATCATCTGGATGGGTTCGTTTTGACGATTACACGCTGTCAACAGCCGCCATTCAATGCACTGTTTCTGGCACAGTGACTTATACCATTCAACAGACGCTGCAAGATCCAAATAGCCCGACAAATCCTGTTGCGCCTTATTTGGTCAATTGGCTCAATACGTCTGACGCGCAAGGTGTATCGGCAACGACCAACATCCAAAGCAGCTACCAGTATTCTCCTGCGTATGCTAAAGTCACAATTACCAACGGAACTGGTTCCGTTACCGCGACATTCACGCAATTTGGCGTTGCGCCATACTAATTAGGGGTTCACTATGTCTGGATTGAGTTTAGGCTCTTCAACGGCAGATCAAGCACTTCTTGCCGAACTCCCCACACGGTTGCGTGACAACCTCGGCAAGCAAAAGGTTTCTGAAAGCCAAAACCTGTTTGAGGCGGACTTTGAATACGGCACTCAGCCAATGCGCTGGGAGCAATATATTTCTGGCGGCGCGACAATTCAGCAAATTTCAAACCAAGGTGGCATTCAAATGAGTGTCACCACGGCTGCTGGTGATACAGCCATTCGTCAAACACGTCCGTACATTCGCTATCAGCCAGGCAAAACTATTTATATGTCAACTGGCTTTGTGTTCGGTACGGCGTATACCAATCAACGCCAGCGCGTTGGTTTCTTTGACGATGCAAACGGCGTGTTTTTTGAACAGAGCGATCCCACATCGGCAAACCCCAATGGCATGTCGGTCATTTATCGTTCTGACGTTGGTGGCACGATTACCAACACAATTTTTACCTATCCGAACTGGACAGATCCCTACAACATAAAAAACTTGTTGAATTTCAATAACATCCAAATGTACTATATTGAGTACGCTTGGTATGGTGCAGGTTTGTTGCGTTGGGGCGTCGTGTTGAACGGCGAACCTTATGTACTTCATCAGGTTGGTATTGGTAACTTGGCTGGTCAGGTTACGCCTTGGTCGCGCACTGGTAACTTGCCTGTTCGCTATGAACTCCGCAATATCGGTCCCTCAACTGCTGGCTCCATGTATCATTATGGGGTCTCGGTTCTTGCGGAAGGTAAAATTGATACGCAGCGCGGTTTTACTTATGGTTACGGCATGGCATCCGGTACGCCCGTCCGTCAGCCTGGCGCGTCCGCTACGCGCTATCCTTTGTTGTCGATCCGTTACCGTCCCATGGGTACGCTTGAATACGGCGTCGATACCAACTATTCCGGCGCAAATGGCACGCTTCCAACAGGCGGCGCTGCAATTACCTCGTCTTCCAATTTGGCGGCTCAGGTAGCAACGTCAAGCATTTCCGGCACCACTTTGACCATTGGATCTGTGACGTCCGGCACGGTTGCCATTGGGCAGCTTGTTACGGGCGCCAACGTGGCTCAAGGGACTGTCATCACTGCAGGTAGCGGCTCCACTTGGACCGTTAACGTGTCGCAAACTGCTGCATCATCGACCATGTACATGACTGGCGGCACGTTAATCACGGCGTCAGGTGCAACGTGGACTGTCAATCAATGGCAGGGCAAATATGTTTGGTCACGCGGATCTTCCTCGTCAATTTCTGGCATTGTTGTCTCTGGTGCCTCCGCGCCATATACCGCCACCGCCACGACAGCCAATCCGCATTTCTTGACGACTGGCAAATATTTGACGATTTCAGGCGGCACTTCAAACACGTCTGTAAACGGAACATTCCAAATTACGGTCACCGGCCCGACAACATTTACATATTCGGTTACAACGTCAGGCAACCCTAGCGGTACTATCGTGTACACACAGGGCATTGGTTCGATTGGCCGTATTGTTTCAAACACTGCTACGACATTGACGGTTGTCGATAACGTGATTGGCTCATCTTCTCTGCCATACCCAATGGTTAATACGCCTGCCACAAGCGGCAATTACATTCTTGGATTGATTGATCGTGGTCAGATTTTGCCACAGACGCTGAACATTTATTCGTCAGCAAACTGCACGCTTGAATTGATTACTTCGACTTATTATTCGCCTATTTCTTTGACCGGCGCATCATTCAATACGATGTATTCACTTGGTTCATTGAACTCATTTGCCGAGCGTGACGTGTCAGCAACGGCTTTGTCAGGCGGTGAAGTGGTATACAATGCTCCTCTGCCTTCCGGCGGGTTGCAAACCTTTGACTTGACCGCGTTCTTTCCGCTTTACACCACAGTGCAAGGCAACATGCCTGACATTTTAACTGTCGCCATCACGACGCCGTCAACCTTTGGCACAAATACTGTCGGTGCAGGTTTGATTGGTCAAGAGGCCATGTCCTAATAGGAGGCTGCTGTGACGACCTCTGGGACTTATGCGTTTAACCCTTCATTGGGTGAATTAACACTGTATGCGTATAACCTGATCGGTATCCGCAACACGTCTCTTGCTCAAGAGCACTTTACTGCCGCACGCATGGCGTCAAACCTTATGTTGGCCAATTGGGCCAATAAGGGCGTCAATTTGTGGGCCGTTGACTTGATTACGGTATCGTTAACGCAGACGCCAACCATTTTGACGCTGACTGCAACTGGATCAACTGTCACGCTGACTTATGCAACGCCTGACACACCGATTTATACGGTTGGCAGCTCAATTACGGTGTCTGGCGTTACACCGAGCGGTTACAACAACACTTATACCGTTACGGCTTCGGGGCCAGGCACTGTTTCGTTTGCCAGTACAACAACAGGCACAATGACCGTTGCAGGTACGATTTCGTCACCGACACCAGCGCCAACTTATAGTGTCAATCCAAACACTGTTGTGATTTTGGATGCATACATTACGACTGGCACAACAGGCACGGCAACTGAAATTGACCGCATCATTTTGCCTGTATCGCGTACGGAATATGCGTCATATCCAAACAAACAAAACACTGGTTTCCCTACCATTTTTTGGTTTGACAGGTTAATTTCGCCAACTGTTTCTCTTTGGCCTGCACCTGATGGCAATGAAGTGTCATTGAAATATTATCGCGTGCGGCAAATACAAGATTCGGCATTTACCAACGGTCAAACCGTTGAAATTCCGTATCTTTGGCTTGATGCTTTTGCTTCCGGCCTTGCTTATCGCCTTGCAATGCAGTGGGCGCAGCCACTTGTTCCTCAATTAAAAACAATTGCTGATGAAGCGTATATGGTTGCAGCCGATCAAAACATTGAAACGGCCAATCAATACATTTCGCCGCAAGTATCCGGTTATTATAGGTAAAATCCATGGCTTATGCGTCAAAAGCGGGCAGGGCCAGAATAAGTTCCACCAATCCGCAGGCATTAGCCATCTGCGATAGGTGCGGGTTTACCTATAATCACGTCGATTTGATGTGGCAGTATGATTATGCGGGCGCTGGATTGATCAACAAGCGCATTTTGGTGTGCAAACCTTGTTATGACACGCCGCAAGAACAGCTTCGTGCAATTGTTTTGCCTGCAGATCCGGTGCCGATCATCAATCCGCGTGTTGAAACGTGGGCTGAGGCTGAAAACTCATACATTACAACGTCCGCACCTACTGTTTATGACCCTATTACGGGCATTCCCGTGCCATCCGACGTCAATGTAGTGTCTGAAGCAGGTCAAAATTACACCACGCAAGTTATTGGAGCGCCAACGGGCCTTGAACAAGGTGCAGTCATGCCTTTGTTCCAAAAGACGGCATACAATGTAAACTTGTCTCCTCTTTCGGTGACGGCAAATGGCACTTCAATCATTACCGTAACGTGTTCCAAGCCGCATGGCATGGTGACAAACAGTCAAATATCGGTCGAAGGCTTGGCAAACAACAATGCCAACGGCTTTTATAGCGTCACCGTGACGACTGCGACGGCCTTCACCTATCAAACAAACAGTGCTATACCATCTGCAGCTCTTTTACAGGGTACAACCAACATGGTTACGGCTTTGGTTGGTCTGCCTTACGACTATGATCAAATTCCGCAAGTGGGGCCATAATGTCTAATATTACGATCCCTAACCTCCCATCGGCCATAGCACTTACGGGGAGTGAGCAGCTTCTTGCTGTACAATCGGGTTCGTCTGTAAAAATTACTGCGTCTCAACTTGCCACCTATACACTGTCCGTACAAAACAACGTCGTAAGCACAATTGGATTTGGCTCGACTGGTTTGACGCCATCTGCTGGAACGTCAGGAAACATCATTGTTTCTGGCGTTCTTAACGTGGCAAACGGCGGTACGGGCGTCACAACCAGCACTGGGACTGGTTCTGTTGTTTTAAATACGTCACCAACGCTTGTTACGCCTGCATTGGGTACGCCATCATCTGGGGTAATGACTAACGTCACTGGATTACCCCTGACGACTGGCGTGACAGGTATTTTGCCGTCTGCAAATGGCGGGACGGGTTTTGGTACTTATACCACTGGTGACCTTGTATATGCGAGTGCAACAAACACGCTCTCGAAACTTGCGATTGGCGCTAACGGCTATACGCTGCAATCAAACGGCACAACGCTGGTTTGGGCTGCGGCAGGTACGGGTACGGTCACAAGTGTTAGCCAGACGTTTACGGGTGGTCTTATTTCGGTTGCGGGATCTCCCGTTACTTCTTCTGGCACTTTAGCATTAACAGTCGCGGGGACTTCAGGTGGCATTCCTTATTTTAGTTCTAGCAGTGCTTGGGCTTCTTCTGCTGCTTTGGCTGTTAATGCCATTGTCGTAGGTGGCGGCGCGGGTGCAGCGCCATCAACAGTCACAACCAATTCGACTGTATTAACAGCATTGGGCAGTGGTCCAACAGGTACAGGCAACATTGTGTTGTCAACTGCGCCTACGTTTACGACGTCCATCACAAGCCCACTGCTTTTGGGCGGAACCGGAACGGGTTCAACTTTAACGCTTCAATCAACGAGTGGTATTGGTTCGACCGATTCTGTTGTGATTAAAGTGGGCAATAATGGTGCAACGACTGCATTGACGGTAGCGTCAAGCGGAACGGTGACAATTGGCACGTTAAACCTCACAAATGCCCTTGGAACGTCATACGGCGGCACGGGCCTTACTTCTTTTAGTGCTGCAAACAATGCCATTTACAGTACGTCTTCTGCGGCTTTAACGGCTGGTACATTGCCAATTCTTGCCGGTGGTACTGGTATCACATCCTTTGGCACGGGCGTTCAAACTGCTTTGGGGCAAAATGTTACCGGATCTGGTGGCATTGTGTTGGCAACGTCGCCAACACTGACGACACCGACAACAAGCGGCAACGTAACGGCGACAGGTACATCTGCACGGTTTTTGGCTGATTTTAGCAATACTACGGTCAACAGTCGGTTTGCATTTCAAACGAGCACGACAAATGGCGCAACGGGTATTTACGCGCTGCCAAATGGCACGTCAGTTGCTGCTTCCTTGCAAGCGTCGAATGCAGCCGATCCAACAAATGCCAGCAAGATCTTAATTGCAACAAATGGTTCGACGGATGTTCAACTTGTTTCCGGCATCAATGGCACGGGTACTTACCTGCCAATGACGTTTTGGAACAACGGTTCCGAGCAAATGCGTTTGGCCGTCAGTGGTAATTTTGGAATTGGTACAAACAATCCAGCGGTCAAGTTGGCAATTTCGTCAACTGATTCAATTTTAATACCAGTTGGCACGACTGCACAGCGTCCCACTGGAGCAACTGGTTATTTCCGCTTTAACAGCGACACATCGGCTTTTGAAGGTTACAACGGGTCTGCGTGGGGATCAATTGGTGGCGGCGCAACAGGTGGTGGTAGTGACCAAATTTTCTATCTAAATGGGCAGACAGTGGCGACAAGTTATAGTATACCTAGTGGACAGAACGCAGGTACGTTTGGTCCGGTAACGGTCAATTCTGGTGTTACCGTCACTATTCCGTCCGGTTCAACTTGGAGTATCGTTTAAAATGTGGAAAGAAAGCTTGCTTTCAACCTTCAAATACAAAGACGGGAAACTTTATCGCAAAACCGATAAAGAAGTTGGCGCGTTCAAAGGGCACATTGCGTACGCAACTTTCAAATTTAAAAGCCAAATTATGTACACTCACAGAGCAATTTGGATCATGCATCATGGGAAAATACCAGTCGGCATGGTAATTGACCATATCAATGGTGATAGATCAGACAATAGAATTGAAAATCTTCGGGTCTGTACTCGCGCCGAAAACAACCAAAACACAAGACTTAGAGCAAATAACACATCTGGCACAAAAGGTGTTTGGTGGGATAAGCATTCAAAATCGTGGCGAGTATCAATTTTTAAAAACAAGCAGAAGCACGATTTGGGGCGTTTTAGTTCTTTAGAAGAAGCTAGAATAATTGCTGCTACGGCAAGAAACACTATACATGGGTCATTTGCCAATCATGGCGCAACTAATGCGGAGGCTGCATAATGCCTATTAAGCTAAATGGGTCCACATCTGGATACACACAGATCTCAGCCCCTGCTACAGCCGGTAATAACACCCTTGTATTGCCTGCGAACAACGGCACCAGTGGGCAATATATGCAGACTGACGGTTCTGGCAACCTGTCGTTTGCAAATGTAACCATTCCTTATTCTGGGTTCTATAATATGTCCGTTGGGACATATACAACTGCATCCAATTCCTCCGGTTCTTCTCTTGTATGGAACAGCAACGGCAACCTGACTTGGACAGTACCGACCGGCATCACAGTTGCTAAATTTACCCTTGTAGGTGGCGGTGCTTCTGGTGGTGTGCAAGCTTCTGGACAAGCAAGTGGCGGCGGTGCTGGTGGTATTGCTATTAAAGTTGTAACAGGTTTAACACCGGGCGCTACAATCGCAATCCTTATCGGAGCAGGCGCTAGTGGTGGCGCTGGTGGGAACTCTACAGTTGGATCTCCAGCAAACTTGGTCGCAAACGGCGGTGCGGCGGGTGCTACAGCTGGTGTCATTTCAGTGTTGGGTGGCACCGCAACGGGTGGCACGATTAACATTCAAGGTGGATTTGGTATGCCCGGGTTTACTTGGGCTGGCGTGGGTAGCAATGCCGGGAATGGTGGCTCCAATATGTTTGGCGCAGGTGGTGCCAATACCTCGGCCAACCAAGCAACTGGTAGCAATGGCACGGGATATGGCGCTGGCGGCGCTGGTGGTCTTTCGGCTGCTGGTGTCGGCACCGGCGGTCTTTGCATTATTGAGTTTTAAGAGGGTAACATGGCAGTTACAATTAACGGTAGTACTGGTATATCTAACGTGAACGGCACGGCTGCTGCGCCTGCGGAAAGCTCTGGTGCGGGTAACACTGGCTTGTACTTCCCAACAACCACAACGGTTGGCATATCCACCGCTGGCACAAATGCGTTGTACATTGACGCGTCCCAAAACGTAGGGATTGGGACAGCATCGCCTTCTGCTGGGGCAAAATTAGCAGTTGTTGGCGGTGGCATACAATTAAGCGGCGGCACAACTTCTCAGGCTGGTTTGCGTATCCAATATGCGTCAAGTGTCGCAACAATCTCTGGCATTAACAATGACAATAACGCCTATAACCCTATTGCTTTTCTAACAAGCGGCACAGAGGCTATGCGTATTGACACCTCCGGCAATCTGCTGGTGGGGTATACGTCATCAAACGGCTCATACAAATTACAAGTCAATAGTCAAATATTTGCTACATCTTCTACAATTGCAACTTCTGATGCAAATTACAAAACAAATATAACGCCGCTTACTGGCGCGTTAAATCTTGTACAAAAACTTAATCCCGTATCATTTAATTGGAAAAAACATGAAGTTCATAATTTTGATACGGAAACACCTACTGTTGGGTTTTTAGCGCAAGAAGTACAGAGTGCATTGGAAGGGCAACCTTATTTGAATAGCATTGTTAAACAAAGCGAAGTTACTTTGTTGGATGATACAAAACAATCATTTTTGGGTATTGCTGAAGGCAATATGATTGCACTTTTGACCAAGGCCATCCAAGAACTATCAGCAGAAGTCACCGCCCTTAAAGCGAAGGTTGGAGCATAAACATGTCCGGCACTTTACAAGCCACTATCCTCAAAGACGGTGCATCATCCACCAACAACTTGACGTTTGATTCAAGCGGTAACGCAACGGTCGGCAATAATCTGACTGTGACTGGGACAAGTACGTTAAATGGAAACACATCTGTCACGGGGACTATTACGGGTTCAAGCACCATTGCCGCTGCGACAGGGACGCTTTATCCTATTGTGTCTGGGACCGCTCAGGCATCCACCAGTGGAACAAGCATTACGTTTACCGGCATTCCGTCATGGGTAAAACGTATTACTGTTATGATTGCAAATTTAACATGCAACACAACATCTACAACTTATTTGTTGCAAGTTGGTTCAGGGTCAGTAACGACAACTGGTTATGCTTCACAGGCTTGGACAACCAGTGGGTTGGGTGTTGTAACATCTGGTTTTGCTTTAGCTGGCAATGGCGCTAGTGCGTCTTACGCGCTTTCTGGTTTGTGCTTTTTAACTTTGGTTGGTTCTAATACTTGGGCGCAATCATCGTCTATTGCATACACTAACGTGACTTCTGTCGGTTATTTGAACAATGGTTACACACCTGCTCTTTCTGGTGCATTAGACCGTGTAGTTTTGACAACTACTGGTGGAACAGCAACATTTACTAGCGGCACAATTAACATTTTGTACGAATAAGAGGACACAATGACAAACCCAATCAATCTTGAGCACACAGTTGAAGAGATCAATTCAATCCTGACGGCATTGGCTGCAAAGCCATATGCTGAAGTTGCTGACTTGATCCACAAGATTAAAAACAAAGCCGAGGCACAAATTGTTGTTGCTGCAAAGGCTGTTGAAGAAGAGTTCACCCCTCCCGCAGATCAACCTCCGCAGGCGTAACATGACAGACAACCATAACACCAATCTCGTTATAGATTCAGCTTTGGCAGGTGGTGTTATGTCCATGCCGCTTTGGGCGACAGGGTTAAATGAATGGCTTGTGCTATTTCTGCATTTAGGCGGTGCAATACTTATCGCCTATCGCATTTGGGTTATGATCAACGAAATTAAAAACAGAGAGTAGATCCTGTGGACCCTCTCTCAATCCTTGCTGTGGCTCAGGCGGCTTATGCTGGCATTCAGGCGGGCATTGCTGCAGGCAAAGAAATTCAAGGCATGGCGCAAGATCTGTCCGACCTTTGGGGCAGTGTCGCAAGCCTGACGCACATTTCTGCCGAAAAGCCATCGACAAACATTTTTTCCAACAAAAGCGCCGAACAAATTGCCATGGAGCGTTATGCGGCCAAGGCAGAGGCGCAGGATTTGGCCTTGAAGGCAAAAAACCTTTTTGTCGGTAAATTTGGATTGGCGGCTTGGGATCAAGTGCAACGCGAAGTGATTGAAATTCGCAAGGAAATTGAACGGCAAAAGTGGGAAGAGGAACGCGCATCCGAAGCCCGCATGGAAGAAATTAAAGAGGCTGCCGCTGTTTTTATGATCGTTATTGGCGTTTTGGTTGCCATGCTGATCGTTGGCGCCATGTTTTTAGAGAGGGTGAACTGATGGATCTCGGTGTTTTTGGAAAACTGATTGAAAACGTGGCGCCGACTATCGCCACTGCCCTCGGCGGGCCTGTCGCTGGTATGGCCGTCAAAGCCTTATCTACGGCCCTGCTTGGCCACCCAGATGGTTCAGAAGACGACGTTAATGCCGCATTGGCAGTCGCCACACCTGATCAGATTGCTGCGATCAAACGGGCTGATAATGACTTTAAAGTGCAAATGAAGTCATTGGATATTGATCTTGTAAGAATAGCGGAGAAGGATCGTGAATCAGCTCGCAATATGCAAATGGCCAACAAATCCATGTTGGTACCCAGCCTCGCCACGATTATCATTTCTGCTTTTGTGGTGGTAACAATTGGCACTTTGCTTGGCTATGCGAAGATCGAGTCAGCCATGGCTGGCACATTGATCGGCTACCTGTCAGCCAAGGCAGAGCTGGTTTTGTCTTTTTATTTTGGCTCATCTGCCGACAGCGAAAGCAAGTCGGAAATGATTTACCATTCAACGCCGCACAATGGGGGCAAATGATGAATTTTAAAGGTGCAGCTCAAAAATTGGTGTCGGCTGACTTCATGACGGTCGCCGATGAATTGGATGTCGATAGCGCGGCCCTGCGGGCCGTATTGACCGTTGAAACGGGTGGGAGTGGGTTTGATGCTGCAGGACGTCCTAAAGCGTTGTTTGAGCGCCATTATTTTTATAAATTCTTGGCTAATCAACCTGACAAACAGGCTCAAGCCGTTGATGCCGGTTTGGCTTACCCTAAATGGGGTGAAAAGCCTTATCCGCACGGATCTGATGCCGTTTATGCAGAAATTGAAGCTGCGTGCGAAATTGATTTGGACGCTGCATTACGGTCTGTTTCATGGGGACTTGGTCAAATTATGGGCAACAACCACAAAATGGTTGGCTATGACGATGTCCAAGATATGGTCACAGACGCCATGGAATCGGAATTGAAGCAACTTCGTCAAATGGCCGCATTCATCAAGGCAGCGGGGTTGCTTGATGAATTGCAAAATAAGAATTGGGCTGGATTTGCTAAGGGTTATAACGGCCCTCAATATGAAGTGAACAAGTATGACGTAAAATTGGCTGATGCATATAACAAATTTGCGTGATATAATAAAAAATTAGTGAACATGGGCAGCACACGATGACGACAGGTCTCACATACACCACCTACGTCAGCCAAATCGCCACATTGGCGGTTGTGCCTGTAACTGACACTAATTACCAGTCAATCTTGCCGCAAATGATTACCTATGCGGAAAATCGCATTTGCCGCGATTTGGATTTTTTATCGACGCAGTATGCAAACACATACATGATGACGGCTGGATCAAATCAATTGACCATCCCGACCGGTGACTTCATCACCATCCAAACCATCAGTATCACAAGCGGCACGTTGAACAATTCCGTTTTGCCTGTATCCAAAGAATTTATTCAAAATGTATACAATAACAGTGCGTCAACTGGCCTTCCAACCGTATTTGCTGTTTATGGCGGCGATCAGGCTACGACGGGCTTGACCAGTCAAAATATCATTTTTGGCCCATATCCAGACCAAAATTACAGCGTAACGGTGACAGGTACGGCTCGTCCGCAAAGCTTGTCTTCGACCAATTCACAAACCTTTATCAGCACCTATTTGCCTGACTTATTCATCATGGCAAGTATGGTTTACGTCAGCGCATACCAACGCAATTTTGGTAAAGAGGCTGACGATCCGCAAATGGCGCAAAGTTATGAGACGCAGTATAAAACCCTCATGATGGGTGCTGGCGTTGAAGAAGCACGCAAAAAATTCCAGTCAACTGGTTGGGCGTCTTACTCGCCTGCCGTCGTTGCCACGCCGACAAGGGGTTAAACATGCCCCATATGTCATTGAAATTGTTGCCTGGCGTCGATACGACTAAGACGCCAACCCTCAATGAGGCTTCAATTTCTTCATGCAATTTAATCCGCTTTTTGCCTGACGGAAATGGCGCCGTGCCGCAAAAATTGGGCGGCTGGGTTAAATATCCACAAAGCTTGCCATTTCAGTCTGCATCGACTGTAAGGGCTTTAAAGGCGTGGGAAGACACAAACGCAAACACTTATCTTGGTGTTGGTGCTGAAAGTAATTTGTATGCAATTTACGGGTCAACAACCCGTGACATTACGCCCCGCACACAGTCATCAAGTTTTACAGGCGGCATAACCACGACTGCAGGTAGCGCAACAATTTCTGTAAACAATACGGGTAGCAACCTAAATGTTTACAGCAACGTGTATTTTACAGTGCCTGTTTTTGTCGGCGGCATTATTCTTAATGGCCCTTATGCCATTACTCAAGTTACTGACGCTAACAATTACCAATTTGTGGCTCAATCAAACGCCACCTACACAAACTCATCAACTGCCACGATTACGATTGCATCACCTGCTGTTGTAACAACCACTTATGCGCCACCAACTGATACAACTGTTGTATTTACGACAACGGGCGCACTGCCAACGGGTTTGACTGCTGGTACGCAATACTTTGTCCGAAACATCACAAATTTGGCTGGTGGCGGCACGACATTTAACGTGTCAGCAACACCAACTGGTACGCTAATCAATACGTCAGGATCACAATCTGGCACACAGACGGCTACGTTTACCGTTCAAACACCATATCTATCTGTTACAAGCGGTTCGCCAATCGTTACCGCCTATTTCCCTAATCATGGGTATGTAGCAGGCAGTCAATTTTATATTCCATCGTCTGTTGCATTGACGATCGGCGGTATTACATTGTCAGGTGTTTATACGATCCAGACGGTATCTGACACCAACACGTTTCAATTCATTGCATCAAACACACCGACATCGACGGCATCGGCATTTATTAACACCGATAAGGTCAACGTCCTTTATTATTATGGCGCACCGCCACCTGCACCAGCATCTGGCTATAGCTCTGGCGCATACAGTTCAGGCCCATATAGTGGCAGCGCAATCGGTGCATTGACTGCAGGATCGCCTGTGACGGCTACTGATTGGTTTTTGGACAATTGGGGTGATACCCTTATCGCAAACCCTGTCGGTGGCCCCATTTACGCTTGGCAGCCCAATTCTGTTGTTCAAAACGCCAATTATATTTCAAATGCTCCTGTGCAAAATCAGGGCGTATTTGTTGCCATGCCGCAGCGGCAATTGGTGGCGTGGGGTTCGACGTTTACTGGCTTGTCAGATCCGCTCCTAATCCGTTGGTCTGACGTCCAAAATTACAACGTATGGACGGCTGCCGTTAACAATCAAGCTGGATCTTACCGCCTAACGACGGGCAGTAAAATTGTTAGCGGCATGCAGGCAAACCAACAAGGCATTTTTTGGACTGACCTTGACATGTGGGTCATGCAATATGTCGGCTATCCAAACGTCTACAGTTTTAACCAAGTCGCAACAAACTGCGGTTTGATTGGTGAAAAAGCTGCTGGTCGATTGGGGAACAGTGTCTATTGGATGAGTCAAAACGGGTTTTTCCGCACAACTGGTTCCGGTGCAGATCCACTTGTTTGCACCGTTTGGGACGTTGTTTTTCAAAACATCAACCGCGCGTATGCCAACAAAATACGCTGTGCGCCCAATACGTCATTCAACGAAATGTGGTGGTTTTACCCGTCCGCTAACAGCACTGAAATTGATTCTTATGTAAAATTCAACGTCGTGCTTGGCGTTTGGGATTACGGCACACTGGCGCGGACGGCTTGGATTGATCAATCTGTTTTGGGTCCGCCCATTGGATCTGGAACAGACAATTATATTTACCAGCATGAAGTCGGTTATAGCGCCGCTGGACAGCCGCTTAATTCAACATTTACAACGGGTTACTTCCAATTGCAGGAGGCCGACAAATTGGCATTTGTTGATCAAATTTGGCCTGACATGAAGTGGGGTCCGTATAACGGCACTCAAAATGCGACTGTTTATGTCACGTTAAATACTGCAGATTATCCTACAGACACGCCGACAACTTTAACAACTTATGCTATGACGAACGCGCAGGGGTACATTTCCTGCAGGGTGCGTGGTCGTTTGTTTTCGTTTACAATCAATTCGACCGACGGCGCTGAAACATTTTGGCGCCTTGGTAATATAAGGTTTCGTGTGGCTCAGGACGGTAAATTCTAATGGCAAGTTTAGATGACATCTTAACGACCCAAAAGAATGGCGTGGTGGCAATCAACAGCCTCAGCCAATATTTGAACTATGTCTATAACCTGATGCGCGGTACGCCGCTTTCACCTACAGCATCAACCACATCCGTATCAACTTTGTACACTGTGCCGTCAACTGGTCAATTTCTTTTGACTGACATCGAGATCTGCAACACGACGTCAACGGCTGGCACGTTCACCATTTACCTTGTACCGTCTGGTGGTACAGCGTCACAGTCAAACGCCCTTTTTTATGCGGCGCCAATTGGCGGCAATACGCTTGTGCAATGGACTGGTCAACAGGCGCTTGGTGCTGGTTATACCATACAAGCATTGGCATCTGCGACGACAATTACAATTAAACCATCGGGGAGCGCACAGTAATGGCAATTACTTCGTACCCACCCATATTTTCCAATGAAAACACTTTGGCGCTTCCGACATACATGCAAGTCGCTCGCGGCCTTGTGACCGGCGCATCTGTCGTAAATATTTACGGGTATCAAGCGGCATTGCCCAATTCAAGCGGTGCGACTTATTATCCCGTATGGGAAAACACAACCGCGTATACATATCCTGGTTCTGCCACGACAATGTTGTTGTGGAGTTCATCAGGATCAGACACCAATGTGTCTGTGTTAATTAACGGTCTTGATTCAAGTTATAATCAAATTTCTGAAACGCTTGTTTTAACAAATGGAACAACGGGCGTTACAACGGTCAATAGTTATTTAAGGATTAACGGCATACAGGTCACCGGATCTGTAAATGCTGTTGGAATATTGAATCTTGGCAATGCTGGTAAAACTGTACAATATGCTGAAATTGCTATTGGTAACGGTAAAAGTCAAATGATGATTTATACCGTTCCTAACGGTTACACGTTTTATCTTACACGTTCAAACGCCTATTCAAATTTAAATGGTAACACGGCGCTTAATTATTCAAATTATCGCGTGTACACACAATCATCTACAGGATTGGTGCAAATTTTATTGCAAGCGCCGTTTGTAACATCTTATCAAACATTGCGCGTTGCTCCTCGCGCTTACACGCAAAAAACAGACATTCAATGGCAAATTGCCGGTAATCCTGCGTCTGGTACGTCTTCTGTTGGTGTTGGCGTTGAAGGCATTCTTATTTCAAACACGGCTTCATAGGTGTAACATGGCGTCAACATACACAACCAATAAAGGCTTTGATAAACCAGCTATCGGCGACGACGTTGGGACGTGGGGCAATAACGTCAATGCTGATTGGGATTTGGCCGATAAAGCTTTTGGCGGCAATGTCTCCTATTCTTTGACAGGTTCGACCACCAGCCAAACCGTTAGTCAGTCAGACGCTGTTAATCAACGCATTACACTGACCGGCAATACAGGTTCGTCATATTCATTTGTCGGCACAGGGTCGATCACTGGCACTGTTTTGACAATTACTGCGGTAAGCAGTGGCACACTGACGACAGGTGCCGTATTGAGCGCCTCTGGCCTTTCTGCGGGTACCACTATTGTCGCTCAATTAACTGGCACCACAGGCGGAATTGGAACGTATACGGTCAGCATTTCGCAAACTGTTGCATCAACGACAATCAATGCAAACAATGGCACCATCTATTTGACGTTTGGATCTGGATGGTCCGGCATGTGGATTGTGGCAAATAATACCACTGGCCCAGCGGCAATTTATGCATACACCTCGGCATCTGGCAGCACTGGTGTTTACTTGACGCAAGGTGTTACAAGCCTAATCTATTCAGACGGCACCAATGTTGGGTTCGCGGATAGTCGTTTCAGCACGAGTGCAATTGGTGCCACCGGCGGCGGCTCTGACCAAATCTTTTTCCAAAACGGTCAAACCGTAACAACCAGTTACACGATACCATCAACCGTTAATGCCATGACGGCTGGTCCGGTGACAATCAATTCAGGCGTGACGGTCACGGTTAATTCGCCCACAGTCTGGACAATCGTGTGAGGATGATATGCCGTTAAAAAAAGGTAAGTCCCAAAAAACAATTTCCAGCAATATCAGCGAGATGATCCACGCTGGCCATCCGCATGATCAGGCTGTCGCTGCAGCCCTTAACGTGGCACGACGTACAAAGCGTGATGCCGGTGGCTCGACAATGTATGACTATTACAAAAAAATGGCCACCTTATTAGGTACTGGCAAATTGATGAAACAACAGCCAACGCCGATCAGTTCTGATGATTTATCGATAGCTGGCATTCCTTTGGCTCCGCACCCGCAGCCGTCAGATCCAAGTGTGCCTCAAAAGCCAAAAAGCTTGTACGAATATTATGAGCAGATTGCGCCCATGGGCAACCCAGCGGCACGCAATCAACGCCATGCTGACGCTCGATTGCGTGATCAATTTAACATGGAATCAACGCCGCAAGGCACTCACACGGTGCCTATGCCGTCACCAAGCAGGCCGTCGGTCGAAGAAAGCGCATATACGCCGCCCGACATGACGGGAGAAAGCGGGTATGAATATGGCCGCTATTCACCGCGTGTCGATATGAGCGGCGAAAGTGGCTATGAATATCCGCAAAATGCGTTAGCAGCGCGGCCAAGCATCGAAGAAAATGCCCTCCGCGTGGCTAAGTCTGCAGCGCCAATGTCTGCCGCACGTCCGCAGGCTGCACAGGCACCCGCCGCCTCCAATCAAGTTTATTGGCTTGATCGCGGCGATGGCAGCCCGCTTGTGCCAATGGGCAGCGCACTGCCAAAGGGTATGCAGGCAGGAGCGCAGCCAAATGGCGGATTTATTTCGTCTGTCAATGCACCTACCAAATCATTGTTTGGCGACATCAAAGGCATATTTGCCAGCAAGCCGCAACAGTCTGCCCCCGCGCCGGTTAAGGCTGCTCCAACAGCGCCTGCAATTGATTATTCGGCAACAAAACCGTCGCCTGCACCGGCTGACAAAGATTACGGCGACCGGCAGCCGCCTCTTCCCCTTGACCAGCCAATGACGCCAAGCGACCGCTCAATGGATGAGCAGGGCGGCGGCATGGCCAAAGGCGGTATGGCTAAATTTGGCGCGAAATTGCCATCACAGCCGAAATTGTTTCACGGCCCCATCCACAGCCCTGTCGCTGGTCGCACCGATCACTTGCCGATGCATGTTGCATCTGGTTCATACGTCATACCAGCCGACATTATTTCATCGATGGGTGAAGGCAACACGATGGCAGGGTTTAGGACAGCACGAAATATTTTTACCCGCCCAATTTCATTTGGCAATGAGCCATATGAAAGCGAAGGAGGCCCATATGGATCAAGCGGCTTACCGTACGGCGCAAAGGCCGTGCATCACGCTAAAGGAGGCGCTACCGGCGCTGTTCCTGTCGTTGTTGCTGGCGGTGAATATGTTATACATCCTGACGATGTGACACACATTGGTGGCGGCGATATGGAGCGCGGCCATGCAATATTGGATGCGTTTGTCAAAAAACAACGCGCCAAAACTGTTAAGACACTGCAAACACTGCCAGGGCCAAAGAAAGATTGAGGGGTTTTTCTATGACTGACGAGCTACAAATTCGGATTGGGGTGCCGGAAGACATTGACGAAATGATGGCATTATCTGCATCGGCTTGTGATGAAAATGGTTTTACAAACCCAAATCCTGTGAAAATTTTGCATGAAATTTGGCCTGCTTTAAATCGTGATAATGGTTTGGTAGGCATTATAGGTAAAGCTGGTGGACCTGCCGAAGGGGCAGTCCTTCTCAGAATTATCTCAACGTGGTATTCTAATGATCTTGTTTTGGAAGAAAAAGCTATTTTCATTCATCCAGATCACAGAAGCGCAAAGGGCGGGCGTGCTCGCAAACTTTGTGAGTTCTCTAAACAAGTCGCAGACGGCTTAGGTATACCTTTAATGATCGGCGTTTTGTCCAATCACCGGACAGAAGGCAAAGTAAGACTTTACGAGCGGGCTTTTGGCGCACCTGCAGGTGCTTTCTTCCTGTATAACGCCAAGACCGGTAAACAGACGACAATGGAGCACTGACATGGGTGGCGGCGGCAAGGGCGGCACTTCAACCTCAACGGTTTCGATTCCACCAGAGGTTCTGGCAAGATATAATGCCGTCAATGCGACCGCTGAAAACGTGGCCAAACAGCCATTTCAGGCGTATTCGACCGACCCCAATGCCTTTGTTGCTCCCGTCAATCAAGTGCAAACGTCCGGCATCAACAACATCTATAACGCGCAAAATGCCGCGCAACCTTGGTACCAGCAGGCTGGCAACTTGGCTGGCGCAAGTGCTTACAACGTCAATCCCGCTCAATATAATGACGTGACAATGGCTCGGTATATGAGTCCATTTGCCAATCAAGTTATTGGCGGCACTCTTGCTCCCTTGCAGCAACAACAGGCTCAAGACCAGCAAGCATTGACCAGCCAGAACATAAAAGCTGGCGCTTTCGGTGGTGATCGCGCTGCCATTACTGACGCTGTGTTGCGCGGACAACAAGAAATGGCTACCGGCAATGTGGTTGGCGGATTGCTCAACCCAATGTTTAACCAAGCGCAGCAAGAATTTAATACGCAGCAAGGCGTAAATCTTGCTGCTGGTCAGGCCAATCGGCAAAATTTGCAGGGGTTGGCAGGGTTATACGGAAACCTTGGAACAGGCGCACAAAACGCTGCAATCAGCGGTGGACAGGCTGCATTGGCCGCTGGCACCGTTCCGCAGCAGACACAGCAGGCAGGCCTCAGTGCCCTTTATAATCAATTCCAGCAGCAGCAGGGTTATCCGTTCCAAGTCGCGCAATTCTTGGCAAACATTGCCGAAGGCACTGGCGCACTGTCTGGATCGACAACGACCACAACCCAGCCAACATCATTTTTCTCTGACGAACGCCTTAAAGAGGGCATTGAGCAGATCGGTGAAACGTATGATGGTCAAAAGATCGTTAAATTCCGTTATAAAGGCGAAAAAGGGCCAAAGCAGATTGGTTTGGTCGCGCAAGACGTCGAAAAACATCATCCAGACGCTGTTGGTCACTATCAGGGCTACAAAACTGTCGATTATGATAAGGCAACACGCGATGCAGCGGCCCGTGGCCATTTCTACAAAGGCGGCATCGTTCCGTCGTCTGAAGGCGGGGCCGTCCACATGCACCATGCGGGCGAAGGTTTTTCGCGCGGTGGCTACTATGGCGGCGGGAGCACGGCAAGCATCGTTGATCCGGTCGATTTGAATGCACTTTTGTCGTCGCATCAAAATATGTATGCACAATTTAATCCGGCTGGCTTGTATGGCGGCGCAAGCCCCGCAGGCGGCCAAAAGGGCGGCATTGTCCCCGCCGGATCTATGCCTGTTCCCAAATTGGTAACAGCGTCAAACGTGGCGCCACAAAATCAGGCGACACTTGGCAGCTCATTGCACAGCGCCGTGCAAGCGGGATCTGACGTCACGCAAGGCTATGGCATGGGCAAGGCTGCCTTGTTTGGCTCACCGGCAACAAAAGATAGTGCTGCAACCAAAGGTTTTTTTGGAGATGCTGGCAGTTCGGATAAAGGCGGATACCTTAGCGACGCCAAAAAGTTCTTATTTGGTGACAACACATCTGCAGCCCGTGGCGGAGTGATCCCGTTCCATCGTGATGCAGGCGGTGGCCTACCTTATGGCGATAGCGAAGACGAGTCCAAAGGTTACATGGGGTCAATTTCCTACGACCACAAATCACCGCAAGAATTGAAAAACGAACAGGACGCGCAACGCCAAGGCAAATTGCCGCAGCAATCACAAAGTGGCTTAGGTACCGCTCTCGGCGCGGCTAAAGACATTTATGGCGCGACAAAATTGGGCAAAGCCGGTTTTGAGGGCGCAAAAAGCTTGTTAGGCACCGGCGCGGCGTCAACGGCGCCTGGCGTTGGCGGAGCAACCGGATTGGCTGCAGCGCACACTGCCGCCGAGGCGCCACTTGCGTCAGCTATTGTTCCAGAAGGCGCAGCAGCCGCTGAAGGTGTTGGTGCTGCAGCAACTGGCGCCGAGGGTGCAAGTTTGTTGGGCGGCCTCGGTTCGGCCATTGGCTCTGTCGGCGAAAGTATTGCAAGCTTCTTGCCAATGTTATTGAAGGATGGTGGCGTTGTCCCGCGCGAACATCACGACGGTTCGCAAGGAAATGTTGTTGGATATGGCATTATGGGCCAAGAGGCGTCAGCATCTGGCGAACCTTCGTCTGATATTCCTTATTTGATGCAATTGGCTGCTGAAAGCGGCGACACGGACAATCGTGAACATCATGCCAATCCAGACAGCACCAATGGCCAAAGCAATGTCGTCGGTGATGGCGGCGGTGGCGGCGGTAGTGACAATGACAACACCGCAGATACCGGTCGTGTGTCGCCAAAAGATCTTTATGACCATTTGGTCAGCCAAGGCGCAGACCCTCGCACAGCACTTGTTTTGACAAGCGGTGCAGCCAGCGAAAGCGGGTTTAACCCAACTGCAAAGCACGATTTTGACGAAAATGGCGTTCCTGCCGGTTATGGATTGTTTGGCCACCAAGGCCCGCGTCTTGATGCTATGCGTCAGCAAACCGGTTCCCAATACCCAAATTGGAAGCAACAGGCGTCATTTGCATTGAGCGAAATGCAAGATCCGCGTTATCAAAAAATGATTGCTGCCGCACAATCACCTGAAGATTTGGCCAAAGTGCAAATGCATTTTGAGCGTCCAAAGGGTTACACGCCTGACAATCCAGAGGCTGGTCACAATTATACAGGCCGCGTTGCTGACGTAAATGCTCTCTTACCTTTGGCTGTTGGTCAAAACGTCGATTGGGGCGCAGCGACAAGGGCTGCCGCTGGCAGGCCGTCGCAGGGCGGATTAGGCGGCGCTGACAAGTCAACCGGCAAAGATTGGACTGACACGCTGACAAGCGAAAAGTTTATTGTGCCGGTGCTGTCTGGTTTGGCTGGCATGGCGTCTTCACCGAGCCGCTATCTTGGCGCAGCCATTTTGCAGGGCTTGGGCGCTGGCGCACAGTCCTATGAGCAATTGAAAATGCAAGAGGCGGCTTTGGCGAAAAGCCAAGCCCAGATCCAGCGTGAAAGAGAGCAAAGCCAAATCGGTTTTGGCCAGCTTGATGTCAACCGCATGAACGCGCAAACAATGGCCGCTCAAAAAGGGTTGGAAGGCCTTAAATTTATTGCTGGTCGCTTTACGCCTGTTCTCGATGGCAGCGGCAAAACAATCGGCTACCAAGATTCGGCACGCGGCAATCAACCTATATCGGTCGAAGAATATTCGCAGATTATGGGCAAGGCGTACAATGACGCCCTTGGTTCGACGACTGCTGGCGCCGGTAAAGCTGTTACAAGCCTTCCTGCCGCCACGCAGGCGGCTGCTGGCACGGCCAAGACTGTTACACCACAAGCGCCTGCAACGGCTGCTCCTGCCCAAGCTGGACAGCCTGCAGCAGCCACGCCTCCTGCAACATCGAGCGGCGCACAAATGGCGACTGGCCCTGAGCCGCAAATTGATTATGGCAATTTAGACAGCGTCAATAATGCAATCAATTGGCATGCTGCAAATGCTGCACGCAACTCTATCACTGCACCCAAAATTGCCGAAACATCAGCCAAGCGTGTTGATGAATTGCAGAAGCAGGCAATTGCCTTGACCAACTTGCAGCCACAAATTGCTGACCGTCAGGCTGCAATTGCGGCACAGAAGCAGGCTGCTGAAAAGGGTGCAACGAGTGCAATTGAAGCGCAGCAGAAAGCCAAAGAATCGGCATATGCGAACGCTGAATTGGGCCAAACTTTAAAACAACAGTCTTACCAAATGCTCGATACTATGTTTGACCCTGCAACCGGCAAACCTCTTGTGTCGACCGGCCCTGCTTCTGAAACGGTTCAGAAAATTGCCGGTTTGGCCAATCAATTTGGCGTTGATCCTGAACTTATCAAACGGTTCACCAACCCAGCAAATGCCAACCAGATCGAAAAGAACACCATTTCTATGGCCACAGAAATTGGTCGATCTGTTCTTGGGGCCAACAACCCGCTGCGTCAGGCTGAATTTATGCAATTCTTGAGAAGCGTGCCGAGCCTCGGCATTTCGGCTGAAGCATTTAAACATATTCTTGAAGATTCTGTCTTGCCATTGGCCGATCAGCACATTGGCGCATACAAGCATGTCCAGAATATGGAGCCGACAAGAGACAACATCCAAAGTGAATTGTTGAATTACAAGGAGAAGAACCCTTGGTACGTTCCTCAATCAGTCAGGACTGCGGCGCAGGCTGAATTACAACGCCGTCAGGCGGCTTTAAATGACGCTTTAAGGCAGGGAGGTAACCAGTAATGGACTTCAGTCAAATGTCTGACGAGGAACTCCAGCGATTGGCAGGAGGCAACAGATCTCCATCGACAATTGCCCCCTCTGCGCCTTCTGCCGATATGGGCCATTATTCGGATGAAGATTTGCAAAAATTGTCGGGCGGCAATAGGGCGCCATCGACGATTGCCACGCCTGCAGCTCCTGTTGAAGATGCGCCCAGCCAAGGCGAAGCTTTCCTGCGTGGCGCAGGGCAAGGCGTGTCACTCGGCTATGGGCCGCGCATTATGGGCGCTCTGAAGTCGAACAGCATTATAAATCCTGGCGGCAATCCAGAAATGCCAGTGACTGATTATTCAGAAATATCGCCTGCGGAAAGAGACAAGCAGGCGATGGAGGCTTATGAACGCATTGTCAAAGAACAGACCAAACGCAATGAAGCGGCGCAAGAAGCGCATCCTGTGACTTATTTTGGCGGCAACGTCGCTGGCGGCGCGGCACTTACGCCGTTGTTGGGCGCGTCTCCTGTCTCTGCATTGGCGCAGGGCGCGATCATGGGATCAAGCGAAGGTGAAACCGCCGAGGAGCGTGCCAAAAATGCACTTATTGGCGGCGGATCTGGATACGTTCTTGGTCACGCTTTTCAAAACATTTTTGGCGGTGCAAAACCTGACGCTACAAAAACCGTTCAAGCGGCGAAAGATTTAGGGATTGAAATCCCGCAATTTGTCGCATCACCCAACATCACCATGCAGTCGGCTGCAAATATTTTGCGTAATTTTCCAATTGCAGGCGAGCCAATTGAAACAGCGGCGCGTAAAACAGTCAGCCAAATGGGCAAGGCTGTTGACAATTTGGGCGGCATCGACCCAGAGCATGCAGGTCAAATTTTTGGCACCGGCATCAAGGATTGGGTATCAAAAACGTCTGACGACATTTTGAACAAGGCATACACGGCTGCTGGATCTAAAATGGATCAAAGCATTCGCACGCCATTGTCAAACACGCTTGACACCGTTTCTGAAATTATGGCGCGTCGAACGCAAGCCGAAATACCTGGTCAAAGCGGCGCGACAAATTACGTTTTGAATGCCATCAAGCGGCCCGATGGGTTGAATTATAACGGCATCAAAGATCTGCGTACATTCATTGGCCAAAAAATGTCAGGCGGCATTTTGCCTGAAGACGTTAATGGCGCTGAATTGAAACAAATTTACAGCGCACTGACATTTGATTTGGATGCGGCTGCAAACAATGCGGGCGGCATTGAAGGCTTGGGCATCCACAAGACGGCCAATGCCATGGCGAAGGCCATCAGTGACAAGCGTGAGGCATTGACGTCACTCATTGGCGGCAATGCGGCTGGCGCGTCAAATGAAAACGTCTTCAACAACATCCTTGGGCTGGCCAGCAACAAAATGGGGTCTGCTGACATCAACCTGCTTAATCAGGTCAGGTCAGTCATGACACCCGAAGAATGGAGCCGCGCATCGTCTGGCGTCATCAGCCACATGGGGCGCGACGCTGACGGCAATTTTTCCCCCGCTCGGTTCTTGGGTGCCAATGGCTTCAATCGTTTGTCTGACGCCGGTAAGGATGCATTGTTCGGCCCTGTCGGCACGACCATGCGTGACAACCTTGAAACAATCGCAGACGTGTCGCGGCAATTTGGAAACTTGCAAAAGTACGCCAATACAAGCGGCACCGGCCATGCGGTGATTGGCGCCGAGACGGCAAAGGAAGCACTGACTAGCCCTCTTGATGTGTTGGCTGGCATGGTCGGCGGTCGCAAGGTTGCCGAAATGATTTCCAACCCCGCAACATCCGGCGCGATGGGCGAGTGGGCAAAGGCTTATCTCAATGCCATTCCGCATTCGCCGGTCGGCAGCACGTTGAACCTGATCGGTGAAGGCACTGCGCGTGGAGCATATCAAGCACTAAAGGCAGCCACGCAAAATTTGGCGAGCATCAATGCTGGCCAATCGGGCAAAGTACTTGCTCAATTGACACAAGGGTTGTGGGGCGGCACGGTTGATTCATTGAACAAAGTGCGCCAGCAAAATGAACAGCGTCAGGGTCACGCCGCTGGCGGTGCCGTTCGCAGCCCAGAAGACGAGGCCGACCGACTTTTGCGTTTGGCAGAACGTGCCAAGAACAGCAATAACAAGGTCACGGAGCCGTTGTTGGGCGTCGATGACAATACTATTGCTCACGCTTTGGACGTGGCTCAGGCCGCGATATAACGCGATCCATGGTCGGGTTGTTTTGTGCGCGGACTTGGGGGTTAGGCCAAGTCCAGCACTCGCCTGTGTCGTCTTGAAAGCACACCCACATCAGGTGATGCTCCGCACCGTAGTCAATCAAAAAATGGCACAGTGCCTTACCTTTGGGCGTATCTAAGGGCAATGGCGGATCGATTTGGATAATCATTTGTCCTCGGTTTTAAAATCTTGTCGCGTCCATTGTAGCATATGGCTGCATGCGTTTCACAATACGCACCTCTGGACACTTCATTACCACAATAAAAGGTCGAACGCACTGCCCCTTCGCCCTCGACAATGTAACGGCATGTGCGGAGGCTCAATTGCGTGATCGGCAATTTTTTTGCGTCCTTCTTCGGCACGGGCAATGGCGCGAGCGGTATGCTCAATTGAACAATTTTGACTTCAACTTTAGGCTTTGGCTTTGACGGCACTTTCGGTGCTTTGACCTTTGGCGGCTTTTGCCTGTACCCAATCCGCCCCGCCTCTCTGAGCCGGTTTAAAACACCGGCAACAGTGCTTCTGGTTATTTTAAGCGCGGCGGCAATTTCTCCGCTGGTATGCCCAGCTTCCCACATTCTTAAAATGCGGCCTTTTTCTGTCATTGTAAGCATTTATTCGGTTCCATCTTCAATAAATAATAAATCAAATGCTTGTCTTTCGTCATCAGTCAGTCGGCCCGCATCCTCCATCCGACGCAGCAGTTGAATCATTTTGGCACACCGAGACGTCAAAACTTTGACTTGTTTCTTGGCCAGAGAATGCAGCACCTGCTCGCTCTGCAATTGAAGGGTCAAGTGTTTGATACGTTTTTCGGGTGACATTGCTGAAATTCCAAAGGCTCCATCTGGCGATGTTTTTATAGTGTTCGGCTTCACTATCTTCTGTCGCGGGGCCGTTGGCAATCGTTTCCAAAGCGTGCTTATACTTTTGGTTTTCAAACGCCAAAATCTGCATATCGACCTGCGCTTTTTCATAGTCGGCCTTTGGCGTAATAATTAAACCCATGTCAATCAAATCTTGATATTTTACGCTGCCCTTGACCATCATTCCCTCACTGCATTTGTATTACAAGCGGCTCTTCATTGAGCATCAAAAAACTTATCGCATAATCGTGTGCGTCTTTTCTGTGGCTTGGGTTATCCAAAGCATTTATCAGGATGATGAATGCCATTTGCAGGGCAATGATGCCGACGCCGTATTCATGATCTTGAAGCGTTGCGCCAATTGCATCCAAAATTTTATCTAAATCATCACTATGCGTGCTGACGTATTCGCGCTTTTCCTGATCAAGCCTAATGCCCATTTTCTTTGTCATTTTTGTTCATCCTGTAATGGTAGATCCAATGGTTTCCAGTGCGTCAAAAATGGCAATGCAATATCGACACCTTGACCATATTTATTGCCTGAACGGAAGATTGAAGCTGAAGCACAACAGCGCCACGTTTTGTTTGGCAGTTTGCTGTCTTTCATTACAATTGCCACCTCAGCACTCCCTGTTTCAAACACCTTCATGCCAATGAATGGCGTGCCGTCATCCGGCGCGGTATCAATCGGCCTCCATCCGTGCTGGCATGGCATGCTATCGGCGCCAGCCTTAGCCAATTTTTGCCGTTCAAGTTCAGTCAATTCAATCCGTGGCATGATGGCCTCCTCTGGCGCCCATTTATTAAAGATGGTCTACATCTGGCATATATGCCCACCATTCAAATTCAGTTTTAATCAAAATTTGCATATCGCTTTCATTGGGATGGTTTAAATAAATAATTCCACCGGCATGATGGCTGATAGAATATATTTCACCGTGGTAATAAGCCAAAATAGGCGTGCCGTCGTCGGGCATTGTTTCGACTGGCTGCCAATCCAAACTGCGACTATTTGTAATTTGAATAAACTTATCTACTAAGAAAATGTTATGCTGTTTAAGCTTTTCATTTTCCTCCTTCATGGCCTTCCATTCCGCACGCATTTGAACAACCGATTCAACAGGTTGTTTTTCAAAATTTTCCAACTTTGCATCCATGCTTTGTTCAACAATTTTTGACGGTTTGGTTGGATCAAAAAATTCAATCAAGTCAGACTTGCGGAACAAACGAACGCCATTCCATCCCTTCTTAAAGGGGATTAGGCCCGTTGCTGCATATTTTTGGATGGTTGATTCGGCCTTGATGCCCAATTCATGCGCCTGCTTTGCAGTGACCCATTCGCCACTTGTGTCAGTTGCTGGGTGACTTGTAACATTTTCCATAACAGCCTCCTCTGCTGTGTCATTAGGAATTTCAACTTTTTTCATTGCCTGCACGTTCATGCAGCGGTCGGTATACATATTCACATTCATCATGATGCAATTATGAATGATGGGGCCGATGTTTTGCAGATCCGGCAATTCCCTTGTGCATGCGTCCCACAAGCTAATATATAAATTGCGTGATTTGATGCGTTCGATGACTTGCCTTGCACGCGAGACGGTTGCGTCTGTGTAGTGACTGTGTCCAAAAATAATCAATCCAGACAGTGGCATCTTTTTAAGAAATTCAACGACGTCTGGATTGTCTTTGTTTTTGATCTCCGTATATAAAATTTTTTTTGTGCTCACTTTATTCCTCCATCATGGCATCAAATTCTGCCTGAAGACGTGTGGCTAATTGCCCAATGTCATTGGGCGGATTTGTCACTTTCGTGTATTTTTCGAGCGCGTCACGATAACGATCATGCGCCATTTTGATTGCGACAAGTGCGTCTGCTTGTTCATCGCCATAAACGCAATGCTGCTTTGGCACGAGTCTTAACCAAAAATCGGCATAGTATAAAATTTGATCGACGGTTGGGATATGATCAGACATGATAATGTTCCTCCAGCAGATAGACGGCGAGCGCAAAGCCCGCCGCTATCCCCAAAATAAATGCAAACACCTCGGTCATTCGGCTGGTACCGTAGTGACACTACTAGGGCCGCCAAAAGGCTCTGCACGCGGCATTGGAGCAAACTTGGACGCAATGTCCTTGATGTCCTGCTCGACGTCTGAAGCGCCACTAAATTGCGCCGCAAAAGCCAAATAATTGATGCCGTCAACGTAGTGGTCAGGCTTTTTCTTGTCGCGCTTGGCCCTCACCAATTTCGTCGCATGGTGAACCATTGCCACTTCATACATCGTATATTTCCTGCCAAGCAAAATGGTTAGGACGTTTGCAATGTCTTCATGCACGTCTGTGATGTCACCATAATCGGCGCGTTCTTTAATTGCTGAGACCGCTTTAGTCATTGTGCTTTCATAATTCATAATATCACCTCAAAATTTGTTGTTTAAGACCTTAACCTTGCCCACAAAACGATAATTGATACCAATAAAACCATTGCTGGATAGTGTGCCGTTTGCGGGGTCTTTGTAGTACTCTTCAACCATTAAAAAATCGTTATCGGTCAAGGCTTGTAAAAAATCTTCCAAACTTTTAACCGGATAGTCAGCCACAACTTGGTGGACAGCAGTCCCGCTTCTGGCGGGCATATTCATAGTGATCACGAATTTCATGGTTGTACCTAGGTATAATGGTTGGTGGGCGGATTATACTGAAAGGATCGAAATGTATAATCCGCCCTGAACCATCAGCCGAAATCTTCGTCGTCAGCGACAGGTGGCGCTACCTTCGTCGATCCGGTTGATGGGGCGCTGGTTTTGACAGAAACCTGCGCCGGTTCGGTGTTGCGGGGAGCGGCCTTGATGTCGGCAGGGCGAGCCACCCAAGACGAGATCTCAAAGACGGGGCTGTAGTTTGTTGACTTTCTGGCCCCCTCGCCAGTCGTCACGGGTACAGTGTCTTTAAGCACAACGACGGGCAATTTGCCTGTGTTTTTGGCTTGTTCAGCTATAAACACGTCATGCAGATCATCAAGGCCGCGCAAAAATGCTTTGGCTGTTGACGCCATTTCGCGCACATCGCCTCCGCATTCTTTTGCAAGCTTAACAACGAAACGCACGCCCTTTTTGTGCTTTTCGCTGGGACGTTCAGGCTCTTGGCCAATAGGGCCGAGGGCGAAGGATGGGGCGCCTCCAGTGTCAAAGTCGATCCAACCCACCTCGATATTGTCAAGATCCATAACGGCTTTAAATGACTTTGTAATATCAACGTCTGTATTTTCGCCGTTTTCACGGTCGCGGCGGAACATGCGACCGGCGCGACAGTCAAATTTCACAATTGGCAGAAATTCACCGCCGACTGATCCTTGAGTGTTAATTCCAAGTGCCATTTTAGTCTCCATCAAATTGCTGCTATTTAGCCAGCAGCATGCTCTTGCCCACACGGGCGAAGCTCACAAACCCCAAATGCTGAATGCGTTTTGACGCGCGATGGGGTCAGAAAAATAAAACGAATCAACGTCGGGAACGACGAGGGATGCCAAGTAATGCGGGTCATCGCTAATCGACAGAAAGCGTTGAATAGACAAAGCAATTTTTTCCAAAGCGGAAACATGCTCACGCTTGTTTTCCAGCCTGTAGGTGGCTGATTTCTTTGGCGTGACGTATGTCACACGCGCATCTAAATTGTCGCCACGCGCGGCGCAATACAGCGCCACTTGACGCGCGTGATTTGTGCTGATCTTGGATGGTAAGGCGTGCGTCGTTTTAAGGTCAGTCAAGACACCGTGGTTTTCCCACTCCATGTCGTAAAAGCCAATTAAAGGCACAGCAAGGCCTTCGACGTGATACTTGATCGCACCCTGCGTGGATGACGGTTTGCCGTATGGCATAAGCTCTTTTAAGCCCTGAGCCACCATGTCCGAAATGGCTGCAGACTCTTTATCCAAGCGGGGATCTGCGGATAAGGCCGTCAAGCGTTGAAACTCTTTTTTGGCCAGTGCCTGCGCCTCTTCAAGACTTGCGCCATTGACTAATGCATGCACGACGCCCGCCTCGACTGCAGTGCCTCGGTGAGCCGCTGGCCCGACGTTTGAACGCAATTTAAGGCAACGCTCCATGACGTACATGGCTGGCGATGCGACAAACGTGTTGCACTGCGAAGGGGACAAATGTTCGATGCCGTACTTGGCGAAAGGGTTCATTGTGATTCCATTCAATAAAATATGATGTCGTTAACATAAGCCGGAAAAAATATTCGTCAACCCCACTTGACAATTTTTCCAAAATGTCAAATTGTAATCGGATTGATTTGGAGAGGGATCATGAAGGAACAAAGCAGGCAGCTATTTGTCTTGTCCGATGAAGTATGGTCAAGCATAGATTACAATGAAATTTACAGCACATATAAAGATATGAAAGAAATGGGGTTAGACA